>ENA-ORRZ01001243-ORRZ01001243.1-human-gut-metagenome-genome-assembly--contig:-NODE-1243-length-17372-cov-3.718427_pt1 | contig 17372 bp, 18 predicted proteins | sample MGYA00242185_ERZ509152 | MGnify/ENA primary metagenome ERZ509152 (study PRJEB26280, sample SAMEA2338668) | human gut metagenome | biome: human gut; feature: human-associated habitat; material: faeces... | reverse complement strand
AGAGGGCGATGCCCTGATCCTCACAAAGCCTCTGGGTGTAGGGATTGTATGCACAGCAGCAAGGATGAAGGCAGCGCCTCAGGCGGCGTATGACCTGGCGGTCCAGTCCATGACAACCCTTAATAAATATGCATCCGAGATCCTTAAAAAATACAGGCTTCACGGCTGCACGGATGTAACAGGCTTCAGCTTTTTAGGGCACCTGTGTGAAATGGTAACGGATCAGGCCACAGCCCGCATCTATAAGGATCGCGTTCCGGTTATTCCGGAGGCGCCTGTATTGGCAGAGGAATTTTATATCACAGCAGCGGCTCAGAGAAACCGCAACCATGTGCAGGATAAGATTGATTTTGGAAGCTGTGACTTTTCCATGCAGGAAATCCTGTTTGATCCCCAGACCTCCGGCGGCCTGCTTGCATCCATTGATGCTGCAGATGCCGAAGCAGCACTTAAGGAACTGGAAGAACTGGGGCTTCCCTGCGGGATCGTGGGAAGGATCGAAGCGCGGCAGGAAAAGGCCGTGATTGTAGAATAAAAGAGAAGTGAGGAGGAAACAGGCGATGATAAGACTGGATGAACGGGGAAAGCAGTGTCCGCTGCCGGTGATTGAGGCAAAACGGGTTCTGGAGGCAGCTGCGCCGGGGGAAGCAGTAGAGGTGATCGTGGATAATGAGATCGCAGTACAGAATTTAAAGAAGCTGGCAGATCACAAGGGGCTGTCCTTTGCATCTGAAAAAAAGAGCAGCAGAGAATATGCGGCGGTTATTACAGCCGGTGAGGGAATAAAAACAGGAGAAAGCGCACTACAGGCAGATTCTTTACCGGAAAAAGAGCCTGAAGTCTGCCATCCAGACGGACGCAGGAAGGGAATGGTGGTTGTGATTTCTTCCCGTGAAATGGGACAGGGAGATCCGGCGCTGGGAACTCTTCTGATGAAGGGGTTTATTTATGCTCTTACGCAGCAGGACGTACTGCCGGAAACCATTCTTCTCTATAATGGAGGCGCCTTCCTTTCCTGCGAGGGCTCGGATAATCTGGAGGATCTTAAGACGCTGGAGGCTCAGGGCGTAGAAATTCTTACCTGCGGCACCTGCTTAAACCATTATGGGATCGGGGACAGGCTGAGAGTAGGCAGCGTTACCAATATGTATGAGATTGCAGAAAGGATGACCGGGGCAGCTGTGCTGGTACGGCCTTAAGGTGAGGAGCATGAACAGACAAAAGCAGCTGATCATAGTAAGAGGCGGAGGGGATATTGCCACAGGAATCATCCACCGCCTTCATCGGTGCGGTTATCCGGTGCTGGTGCTGGAAACAGGCAGTCCTTCTGCCATTCGCAGGCAGGTGGCATTTTCCGAAGCAATCTATGACGGGCAGAGTGAAATTGAGGGTGTGACCTGCTTAAAGGTATCCGATTTTGCAGAGGCAAAGGCTGTCTTAGAGGCAGGAGCCATCCCCATGATGATGGATGAGACGTGTGAAATATTAAAGGAAGTCCGTCCCTGGGCTCTGGTGGATGCGATCCTGGCAAAAAAGAACCTGGGAACGAACCGGAAGATGGCGGATAAGACCATTGGCCTGGGGCCGGGCTTTACAGCCGGGGAAGATGTGGATCTGGTGATCGAGACCATGCGGGGCCACAACCTGGGAAGGATCATTTCTAGGGGAACAGCCCTTCCGAATACAGGAACTCCAGGGCTGATCGAAGGCGTGGGAAAGGAACGGGTCATCCATTCGCCGGCCATGGGGATCCTTTTTGGAAAAGTGAGGATCGGAGACCGGGTAGAAAAGGGACAGCCCATAGCGGTCATTGTTACGGGGCAGGGAGAGGCAGTGGTAGAAGCTTCTCTTACAGGCCTGGTGCGGGGGCTGATCCGGGACGGTTATCCGGTGACAAAGGGCTTTAAGATCGCGGATATTGATCCAAGAGAGAGCGAGTATGAAAACTGCTTTACCATTTCAGATAAGGCAAGGGCGATCGGCGGTTCTGTATTAGAAGCCCTTTTATATCTGGAACAGAAACAGGGCTTTTAAGGGAGGCGCATTATGATCTATCTTGACAGTGCGGCTACCTCCTTTTACCGTCCGCCGGTGGTGGCCCAGGCAGTGGCAGAGGCGATGAACTCCATGGGAAACTGCTCGCGGGGAACGCACAGAGAAGCTTTAACGGGAGCCAGGATCATTTTTGAGACAAGACAGCTTCTGGCAGAGCTTTTTCATGCTCCCGGACCGCAGCAGGTGGCATTTACGGCTAATTCCACAGAAAGTTTAAATATGGCGATCAAAGGCCTGATCGATCCGGGAGACCGGGTAGTGACTACCGTGCTTGAACATAACAGCGTGCTTCGCCCTCTGTATGAGATGGAAAAAAGGGGTGCTGCAGTGAACATTGTGGGCTGTGAGAAGGATTCTTCTAACGGGACTTCCAGAAAGGGAAGGCTGGATATGATAGCCATGGAGAAGGCCATTACTCCGGGCACAAAGGCTGTGATTATGACTCATGCCTCCAATCTCACCGGAAACCGCCAGGATCTGGCTCAGGTGGGAGAATGGTGCCGCAGGGCAGGCGCTCTTTTTATTGTAGATGCCTCTCAGACCGCAGGACTCTTTCCGATTGATATGGAGAGAGATCAGATCGATGTCCTCTGCTTTACCGGTCACAAGGGCCTGATGGGGCCTCAGGGAACCGGCGGGATCTGCCTTGGCACAGGAGTGAATATACGGCCTCTTTTATCTGGAGGCAGCGGCATTATGACCTTTGAAAAGCAGCATCCGTCACAGATGCCGACAGCGCTGGAAGCAGGTACCTTAAACGGACATGGGATTGCAGGACTGCGGGCCGCTCTTCTGTATATTAAGGAACAGGGGATGGCGCATTTAAGAAAGAGGGAACAGCAGCTTATGCGGCGTTTTTATGAGCAGGCGCTGGAAATTCCGGATATCCGTATCTATGGGGATTTTTCCCAGAAAGACAGGGCTGCTATTGTATCTTTGAACCTGGGAGAAGAGGATTCCGCTCAGGTCAGCGACTATCTTTCTGAGGAATATGACATTGCCACCCGCTCCGGAGGTCACTGTGCACCTCTGATGCATGAGGCGCTTAAAACGGTGGAACAGGGGGCGGTACGGTTCAGCTTTTCCCATTTTAATACAGAAGAACAGATCGACGAAGCCATTGATGCTTTGAAGCATTTTTAAACGGAAGAACAGGCAGCGGTACGCTGAGAAAGAATTTCGTTTAAGGCAGATGCGCTGCTGGTATGGCTCCGCACGATCTGGGTTGTGCCCGGACGGACCTCATCCAGAGCGCAGCGGATCATTTTGTGGGATACCGTATTCGTAAAGAGTACGAGCAGATTCGGTGTGCCGATCTGTTTGTCCAGGCTGGCGCTCATCTGGGTAAAGACCTTTGCTTTGCAGTTGTAGGTTTTGCATATTTTTTTATACTGGGTGACCATCCGGTCATGTCCTCCGATGATAACAACACTCATGAAATATCCTCCCTTGCAGGAATGTATTTGGAAATATATAGGTTAGCGTATACTAACTGAAGATATCATATAACAAATCCGGCAAAATGTCCATAGAAATTTTACAGGAAAATGGTTCATTCCAAAAAGAAAATTATTTAATACAAAAAGTTTTAGATTAACTAAAAATTTTTGCCAACAATGCGGATTGCGGTTATATCCTCCTCAGGCTATAATGATTCTATCATTAAGAAACAGGGGAGGAAGAAAATGGGATTTATTGCCGTAGTGATCGTATTTGCAAGCCTTGGCTATGATATGTACCGTGTGATCCGCAGTCATGGAAACAATTAAGATAGAAACGCAGAATGTCTGATGAAACATACATTTTGAAAAGGAAGCAGTCCGGTTTTTGGGGGCAGAGGATTCTGCCTGCAGGGATCGGGCTGTTTTTAGATACAGCTGGTTTCGCGTCCGCAGATGCGGCAGATGCATAAAAATTCCTTGTACGGTCATTTGCTCCATGATAAAATAAAAACAGAACAATGGGAGAAGATGGGGGACAGAACGTGGAAGCATATTATTACGGAGCATGTTTGACACAGGCCGTTCAAAGAATTTTTAAGGCGCTGGAAATAGAAAAGTACCGGTTATCCGGCCGTCCGTTTGTGATCTCATTCACCGGCGGAGGAGGAAAAACCTCCCTGATCCGCCGGCTGGCATGGGAGGGACGGGAATTGGGACTTAGGGTTCTTGTGATTCCTACAACCCATATGGCCCTTCCGGAGCATTTTTTTGTGCCGGAGCCTTCGGTGGGGGCTTTGGAGCAGACATTAAAAGTCAGAGGGATTGCGGTTGCGGGAAAACCGGAGGAACGAAAGCCCGGAGAGAAAAAGATATCCTTCTGGGGCTGGGAATTTTACCAGCAGGCCAGAGAAAAAGCGGATCTCGTCTTAGTGGAGGCCGATGGAGCAAAGAGGCTTCCGGTGAAGGTGCCGGGATCGGCAGAGCCGGTGATACCGGGAGATACAGATCTGGTCCTCTGCGTGTACGGTCTTAAGGCTCTGGGACAAAAGGGAGAGAAATGCTGCTTTCGCATGGAACAGGCAAAAACGCTTTTGGGAGAGAGCTTCGGTCTGGATAAAGAGGACAGAGAATGGGCGATGGAGGAGAAATATATGGCCTGTCTGATGAAACAGGGATATTTAAGCCCGCTGAAGCAGTCATTTCCTCAGGCCAGGATCCTTCCTGTGTTCAATCAGGCGGATACAGGGGAGCTTGTTCTGGCAGGAAAGCGGATCCTGGAGCAGATTGGACATACAGAGGGACTGATCACGGGAAACTTGTGGAAGGGACCGTCATTTGAGTTGTTTTAAACAGGATAGAAAGGTGACTTTATACAATGAAACTTTCGATGATTTACATGGCTTCCGGCTTTGGAAAGCGATTTGGTTCCAATAAGCTTCTGGCATCCCTTGAGGGACGTCCTCTTTATACATACGGATTGGCTGCTCTGGAAAAAGGGGCGCGGATCCTGGAAAAAAAATCGGGGATAAGCTGTGAGATAATTACTGTAAGTCAATATCCCCAGATTCTGGAAAGTGCCCGCCGCCTGATCCCCGGAGGAAAGGCGCTGGAAAATCCGTTTAGTGAAGAGGGGATAACGGCGTCGATCCGTCTTGGGGTAGCAGCCGCCTGGGAAGATACCGATGCATTCCTTTTTTTTGTGGCAGATCAGCCCTATACGGAAGGAGAAATGATCGCTTCTTTTGCGGAGGGCTATTTTAAAAGCGGAAAAAAGCTCGGCTGTACGGCTTTTAAGGGACGCAGGGGAAGTCCTACTGCGTTTGGGGCCTGTTACCGCTCTGAGCTTTTGGCCATTTCGGGAGATAAGGGCGGCCGTCAGGTTATGAAGGACCATCCGGAGGAACTCTGGATCATGGAAACAGAGGAAAAACAGCTGTGGGATGTGGATCTGCCGGAGGATTTAAAGAGGGGGAAAAAGGAGTATGGCACAGGAGCATGATTTTTCAAAGGGCAGTATCATTTCAAATATTTTAAGACTGGCTCTTCCTATGACGCTGGCCCAGCTGATCAATGTACTCTATAACATCATAGACCGGATCTATATCGGCCAGCTTCCTGAGGATGCTACGCTGTCTCTCACAGGTCTGGGGCTGTGTCTTCCTATTATTTCCATTGTAATTGCCTTTGCCAATCTCTTTGGAATGGGAGGCGCACCCTTATGCTCCATTGAGCGGGGAAGAGGAAATAAGGAAGAGGCAGAGGCCATTATGGGAAATTCCTTTGTAATGATGGTACTGGTGGGGCTGCTCCTTACCACTGCGGGCCTTCTGTTTAAGCGGCCGCTTTTATATCTGTTTGGGGCCAGCGACGCTACCATTGGCTATGCGGATGACTATGTGACGATTTATCTTCTGGGAAATATATTCGTGATGGTCGGCCTGGGTATGAACAGCTTTATCAATTCTCAGGGCTTCGGAACCATTGGCATGATGACGGTTCTTCTGGGAGCAGCTGCCAATATTTTACTGGATCCTGTATTTATATTTGGATTTCATATGGGGGTTCAGGGAGCGGCTCTGGCTACCATTCTTTCCCAGTTTCTTTCGGCTGTCTGGATCCTCCGGTTCCTCACCGGGCCCAAGGCCACTCTGCGGCTGCGCCGTTCATCCATGCGGCTGAAACGGGAGCGGATTTTTCGTATCATGGGTCTGGGAATGAGCGGGTTTACCATGGCGATCACCAACAGCTCGGTGCAGATCATGTACAATACCATGCTGCAGAGGGCCGGAGGTGATCTTTATGTGGGGATTATGACCGTCATCAATTCTGTTCGTGAGGTAATTTCCATGCCGGCTCAGGGCGTGACCAACAGCGCTCAGCCGATCATGGGGTATAATTATGGGGCAAAGGAGTATGGACGGGTAAAAAAGGCCATTGTATTTATGTCTTCAGTTTCTGTTTTATATACATTGGCTGCCTGGGGGCTGGTCCATGGTTTTTCCGGATTTTTTATCCGGATGTTTAACCGCAGCGGAGAGCTGGTAGAGGCGGGAATACCGGCTATGCGGATTTACTTTTTCGGCTTTTTTATGATGTCCCTGCAGTTTGCAGGCCAGTCCGTATTTGTAGGTCTGGGAAAATCCAGATATGCCGTATTCTTTTCCATTTTCAGGAAAGTGATAATCGTAATCCCGCTGATATTGATTTTGCCGACAATTTTTCATCTGGGCACAGACGGTATCCTTATGGCAGAACCAATATCTAATTTTATCGGCGGAACGGCCTGTTTTGGGACCATGCTGTGTACGGTATGGCGTGAACTGGGAAAAAAGGAGAAATCAAATGCACAGGAAACATAAGAGCAGGACATGGGTGGCGGCTTTGTTTGTGGGAACCGTCATTCTTTTTACATGCGGATCTGGCAGAATGTCGGAGTATTCTTCTGGAGAAAGGGGCCATCTGCGTTCGGCAACCTATTATTCCGATGACTGGGTGATCAATTTCTGGAACAGCGAAAGTGTCCATATGGAGGAGGAACTGGCACGTATTGCGGCAGATGGCTTTAACAGTATTATCCTGGCAGTTCCATGGAGGGAATTTCAGCCGGAAACAGCTCCGGTCATGTATGAGGAGTATGCCTGGAAGAAGCTGGAGCGTGTTATAGAAGCAGCCGGGAAACAGGGACTGGGAGTGATCCTCAGAGTGGGTTATACCTGGGATTATGCGTCCCCGGAGTCTGTTCTGTCCCGATATGAGGGACTTTTATATGATCCGCAGCTAAAAGCCGCATGGCTTTCCTATGCAGAACGTCTGTATAAACAGGTTTCTGCTTATGAAAATTTCTGCGGAGGTTTTCTCACCTGGGAAGATTTCTGGAATTTTACGGAGAATGCAGCCGGATATGGAAATGGGATTGCCGGACGCAGAATGGCAAAGCTGTGCGGATATACGGATTACCTGAGGGGAAAATATACGCTGGAGCAGCTAGAGGAATATTATGGAACTTCCTTTGAAAATTATGAGGAAATACGGCTTCCGGAGAAGGACTCTTATGCAAGAAAACTTTTTTATGAATTTTATGATGCGTTTCTTACAGAGCTTTTGACGGAAACTCAGGAGGTATTTCCAGATCTTTCCATGGAAGTCCGGCTGGACGCAGATCCGGTAAAAAAAGCGGACAAAACGCTGGAAGGTGTTTCCCATCAGAGTACCTTTGGCTGTGGAAATGCATCCTGCACCAGTATTATGTACAGTGTCCCCATGGGGTTTCCTAATGAGGGCGAGCGGGTGACAGCCGATCAGGCATTAAACATGGCTCCTGTATTTTTTGATCAGGTCCGCCGGTATAATGGAAATAAACCGGTGTATGTGGATCAGTTCCTTTTTACGGACAATACTCCCGGTTTTGAAAAGAATGCCCGTTTAAAGCCGGAGGAGAAAAACGCCTATCTGGCCGGGATGGGTGAGCTGTTTCGCACCATGACCATGGGATACGGCGTGTGGACTTACAGGGATTACGGAGACAACAAGCTTTATAACCCACAGTTTGCCCTGGGACTGAGGGGCTGGAAGGTAACCGGAGAAAGCTATATCGAAGAGGGGAAGAATGGAAAAGAAGCGGTTCTTCCTTCAGGAAGCAGCATTTCCCAGAGGATGCGGGGCAGAGTCACCGGCAGAACTGGCCCGGATGTCCATGTGCGTTTTTCTCTGGAAGGAACAGCCGGGAGTACGGTAAGCGTCCGGGTGGGGAAGCGGACTAAGACCCTTCAGGCAGGAGAAAGAAGGGATGCAGAGCTGGTATTTGAGGACGCATCGGCAGAAGAACTGACCATTTCCTGCACCGGAGGAGGCAGCGTACGGATTGACGATCTGAATCTGTATACGTTTGTGACAGAGGGTGATATATACCGTATGGACGGCTCCGAGGGGGAATGTACGAACGGGATCCGGCAGCTGAACCAGGCTCTGGGGGCAGAGGATTAAGGTATTTTTGCATGAGAAAAGCCCGCAGAGCGCATACTAAATCCTGTCATGGCGCCTGAAACGTTACGTTTTGGGAAAATTTATGTGACAGGAGGAAATCAAATATGACAAAACTGGAATGTTCAGTGGAAAACTGTGTGCACAATGCAGATCAGTGCTGCTGCAGAGGCTCGATCCTGGTAGACGGACACGGAGCCAGGGATGCAGAGGGTACCTGCTGTGCCAGCTTTGAGGAAAATAAGGGCGGGTCTTTTAAAAATCTCTTTAAAACCCCGGAAACCCGTCTGGAGGTAGACTGTGATGCCGTAAACTGCGTCTACAATGAGGACTGCTGCTGTACGGCGTCCGGAATCTGTATCTGCGGAAACGGAGCCTGCGACTGTGAAAATACAAGATGCGCCACTTATAAGGCAAAATAGGAAACTTAAAAAAGTAGTTGACATTCCCGGAATCATATGGTATCATTTTAGAAGTTGTGAAAACAACGCACAGGAAAGCAGGTTGTCCGCCTCACCCTGGCACGAGTCAGTGACCCGGGTTTATATCAGAAGCTGTATAAAAGGATTTTTATATTAAAGTTTTTTTTGATTTAAAACCAGAGCAGCAGACGAGTATGATTTTTTAGCGGATGGCATAAGCTATCCGCTTTTTACATTTACCAAGCAGAGGCAAAGGCTCTTCATTCAAACAAACATGACTATGGAGGTGTACGACTATTAGCGAGTTAATGATCAACGAACAAATCAGAGACAGAGAGATCCGTCTGATCGGTGAGAACGGCGAACAGTTAGGTATTATGTCTGCAAGAGACGCCTACAAGATGGCGCAGGAGGCAGAGCTGGATCTTGTGAAGATTGCTCCTACTGCAAAGCCGCCGGTATGCAAGATCATCGATTACGGAAAGTACCGTTACGAACTGGCCCGCAAGGAAAAGGAAGCCAGAAAGAAACAGAAAGTGATTGACGTCAAAGAAGTTCGTTTGTCCCCGAACATTGATACCAATGACTTAAACACCAAGGTGGGAGCTGCCAGAAAGTTCCTGGAAAAAGGTGATAAGGTAAAGGTAACTCTTCGTTTCCGTGGCCGTGAGATGGCCCATATGTCCAAGTCAAAGTACATTCTGGACGATTTCGCTGAGAGTCTGGCTGACATCGCAGTTGTTGATAAGCCCTCAAAGGTGGAAGGAAGAAGCATGGTTATGTTTTTAACTGCAAAACGTTAAAAATAGAAAGTTTTCAAGGAGGAAATTTACAATGCCAAAGTTAAAAACCAGCAGAGCAGCAGCAAAGCGCTTTAAAAAGACAGGAACCGGTAAGTTAGTCCGCAATAAAGCTTACAAGTCTCACATCTTAACTAAGAAGTCCACAAAGAGAAAGAGAAATCTTAGAAAAGATATCGTTACCGATGCTACTAATGTAAAGGCAATGAAGAAGATTTTACCATATCTGTAAGTTTTAGATTAAATTAGGAGGAATTACCGATGGCAAGAATTAAAGGCGGCTTAAACGCAAAAAAGAAGCACAATAGAATCCTGAAGATGGCTAAGGGCTACAGAGGAGCCCGTTCCAAGCAGTACAGAGTAGCTAAGCAGTCCGTAATGCGCGCACTGACCAGCTCCTACGCAGGCAGAAAAGAGAGAAAGAGACAGTTCAGACAGCTGTGGATCGCACGTATTAACGCTGCAGCACGTATCAACGGCCTGTCCTACAGCAAGTTCATGTACGGCTTAAAGCTGGCTGAGGTTGATTTAAACCGTAAGGTTCTGTCCGATATGGCGATTAACGATGCAGAAGGCTTCGCAAAGCTGGCTGAGCTGGCAAAGTCCAAGCTTGCTTAATTAAAATATATTGATAAAAGCTCCTGTTCTATGGCTGATGATACAGATTCAGCCGTGGGGCAGGTTTTTTTGTGTAAAAAAATGGATAAAGCAACATGGACAAGGCTGTTTTGCAGAGTTATAATTGTATAAAAATACACACAAAGGAAACGAAAGTTATGGCACAGAATGTAAAAGACAGTACAGACATGATCCACGGAAGCATCGCCAGATCCATCCTGCTGTTTTCCATTCCTCTTCTGGTTGGAAATTTCTTCCAGCAGCTCTACAATACAGTAGACGCCTATGTGGTGGGAAATTATGTGAATACCAGTGCGCTGGCGGCGGTCGGAGCATCTACGCCGATCGTAAATATGCTGGTAGGTTTCTTTACGGGTCTGGCAGCCGGTGCGGGGGTGGTGATATCCCAGTATTTTGGCGGAGGCCGGACGGAGCAGATGCGCCGGGCCATCCACAGTTCCCTGGCTCTTACGGCAATCCTGAGCGTTTTGTTTACAGCACTGGGCTTAAGCTTTACAAAGCCTTTGCTCCACGCCATCGGCGTACCGGAGGATGTAATGCCTAACTCTGCCCTGTATTTATCCATCTATTTCTGGGGAATGACATTTTCGCTCTTTTATAACATGGGCTCCGGTATTCTGCGTGCGATCGGTGATTCTAAAAACCCTTTGTTTTACCTCATTGCAGCCAGTCTGGTAAATATTGTCCTGGATTTTTTATTTGTCTGCGGGTTTGGAATGGGAGTAGAGGGAGCGGCGATTGCCACCATTATTGCGCAGGCGGTCAGCGCGGCGCTGGTGATGGGAAAGCTTCTTATGACCCGTGAGATTTACCGTGTGCGGCTTGGAGAAATCTGTTTTGACAGGAAAATGATCCGGCGTATTGTGGATATTGGCCTTCCGGCAGCGATCCAGCAGAGCATCACCTCATTTTCCAATGTGATCGTTCAGTCCTATATCAATTATTTTGGTACGGCAGCCATGGCCGGGTATTCTGCTACACTGCGGGTAGACGGTTTTTTGCAGCTGCCCCTTCAGAGCTTTAATATGACGATCACTACCTTTGTGGGGCAGAATATCGGAGCAAAGGAATATAAAAGGGTAAAGAAGGGGATTTTTACTTCCTGGCTTATGTGCTCCGGTATTATTTTAGTGGGTTCTGTTATCATGTTCCTGAAGGCGCCGTCCATCATCGGTATTTTTACAGAGGATGCGGCTGTGATCAGCGTGGGAAGTAGTATGATCCGTATTTTTGGAAGCGCTTATCTGTTCCTGCCCATCATCCAGATTTTAAATGGCGCCCTGCGCGGCGCAGGACGCTCCAAGGTTCCCATGTATTTCATGTTAGGCTGTTTTGTGCTTCTGCGTCAGATTTATCTGATGATCGCCGTTCCTATGACAAAAAATGTTTCCGTTGTTTTTGCAGGATGGCCTGTGACCTGGGTGGTCTGCGCCATCGGAATGCTGGTTTATTATTTTAAGGTGGACTGGCTGCCAAAGGAGGAGTAAATCTGGAGATTGAAAAAAATCGAAAATCCCACTACCCAAATCCTGCATTTTAGTGTATAATAGAATACGGCTTGAAATTAAAGCCGTGTTTTTTGGAGGAATACCCAAGTGGCTGAAGGGTCTGGCTTCGAACACCAGTAGGTCGGCAGTACCGGCGCAAGGGTTCAAATCCCTTTTCCTCCGCTTATTGCAAAATACCGCTTCCTGCAGGATACAGCATCGGCCTGCAGGAAGCGGTATTTATTTATGCATAAAATGGGCTTTGCAATCAGAAGGTTCCGGCTACAGAGGAAGGGATTGTAAACTCCACGGCGCCCATATATCCGGGAGCAACCTCATATTCGTCAAAGGCAATGACTAAGAGGCCGTCTTCATTAAAATAAAAACTCTCATCGCCGGTAAGCTCCTTAAAGTCATCCTCCGGCATATCGCTGTTATAGAAGTAGCGTACAGAATCGTCGGCTGCCATCTGGGAAGCCATCTGCTCTTTAATGTTGGCTGTGATGGAGGAGAGCATTTCCGGCCGGTCCTTAAAAAGTTCTTTCAGAGAAAGCTGGTTTCCGGTGGTTTTATCAATGGTAAAGATCTTTGTTGACTGCGCTCCGCTTGCCATGACAACCGTTGTGTCGATGCGCAGGCACAGATAGCGGTCATTATCCGTTACAACTTTATAGGAGGAGTCCAGAGAATAGCTGCCTTCTCCCTGAGACTGGGACAGTTCGCCTTCATAGGCGGCGATGAGCTCCTGTGCATATTCCTCAATGGATTTATTCAGAGCCTCAGGTGCAGCTTCAATCTGCGGGATCTGGATGTTGGCCTCAAAGTTGTTCGTCTTATTTTCGTAGGTACGAAAGGTTACAACCTTTGCGATCGGGCCGATAACAGGGATCTGTTCCATGGCATTGGCGATCGTCGGATGTAAATTGGTAAGAAGAGTAATGGCAACCATAGCGGCTGCTGCGGTCATGCCTGTACGTTTCATTAATTTCATAAAGATGACTCCATTCATTTGAGCTTTGTTTGCTTCTTCTTTTCCCTGGGCGATTCCCGCAAGAATCCGGTCTCTGGCTTCTGGGGGTACGGGAAGTGACTCGTATTCCTGTCTGAGCTGTTCTAACTGTCTGTATCCGGAAGGTTTAAGGTCTTTCTGCTCCATAAAGATTCTCCTTTCATTTTGCGTAAGATTTCTTCGGTTCTTCAGGTTCCATGGTAATTCTCAGTTTTTTTAAGGCCCGGTAAAGACGGGCTTTTACAGTATTTAAATTTTCATCTACAACTCTGGAAATATCTTCCAGTTTCATATCTTCAAAGTACCGCAGCATGACAATGGTTCTGCTTTTTTCATCCAGATGCTTCAGGGCGGTCTTAAGATCCAGCTCCTGATATTTGTCCTCCCATGGGATTTCGGGTATTTCCTCTGCGGGGATTTCCTTTTTATTTTTTCTCAGAAGATCCAGAGATGTATTTACAACGATCCGATAGATCCATGTGGATAAAAAGTCTGTATTTTTTACCTGGCCGCAGTCCCGGATGGCTTTGCAGGCGCTTTCCTGAACGACATCCAGAGCATCCTCCCGATTCTGTACATAACTGTAGGCCAGACGGTAAAAGCGCTCATATCCGTCGATCAGTATCTGCTCGGTCTGTTTTGTGATGGGGTTGGTATCCACGTTAAGCGTCTCCTTTCTTGGTTTCTGTCTGTTAGACGGCGGGAACAGTGAAAAAGTTGCATTCAGCAATAATGCATTTATTGCATGGCTGCTTTTATTGTATACGTTAAGGAGCAAAAGAATCAACGCCCGTACAGGAAATTTTCTGATTCGCCCTGTATTGAATTTTTATAAGGGACAGAGTATAATTGGCATAACTGGTACATTTAAGCAGTGAGGGTGTATCAGATGAACCGTTGTGTTTGAAAAAAAGGTAAGGAGAATGAGAATGATGATCGAGTGGAAGAATTTTGACAGTCTTGAGTCCTACGGGGAGCTTGCCAAAGCAGAGCGTGTTAAGCTTGCAGAAGTAATGTCCGGAGAGAGCGGTGCAGAGCGTGTAAAAGCATACAGCGTTCCCATGGCAGCAGGCATGGTCTATAACTATGCGGCAAAGCAGGTAGATGAAAATGTGCTGGCAGTACTAAAAAAGCTGGCAAAAGAGGCGCAGCTGTCAGAAAAATACAAAGCCCTGTACAATGGGGAGATGATCAATACAGGAGAGAAGCGTCTGGTGCTTCACCAGCTCACACGCGGACAGCTTGGGGATAAGGTTGTGGCAGACGGCGCAGACAAGCGGGCTTTCTATGTGGAGCAGCAGGAGAGAATTGCTGAATTTGCAAAGAAGGTACACAGCGGCGAGATTGCCAATGCAGCAGGTGAGAAATTTACAACGGTTGTACAGATCGGAATCGGCGGAAGTGATCTAGGCCCCCGCGCAATGTATCTTGCACTGGAAAACTGGGCAAAGAAACATAATACATTCAAAATGGAAGCAAAGTTCATCAGCAATGTAGATCCGGATGATGCGGCGGCAGTGCTTGGTTCGATTGATGTTGCTCATTCTATGTTTGTGCTGGTTTCCAAGTCGGGTACTACGTTGGAAACGCTGACAAATGAGTCCTTTGTAAAGGATGCTTTAAAGAAGGCAGGTCTGGATGCCTCCAAACATATGGTTGCAGTAACAAGCGAGACCTCACCTCTGGCAAAGAGTGATGATTACCTGGCAGCCTTCTTTATGGATGATTATATCGGAGGCCGTTTCTCATCTACTTCCGCAGTAGGCGGGGCAGTCCTGTCACTGGCATTCGGACCGGACGTTTTTGCACAGTTCTTAGAGGGTGCGGCGGCAGAAGACAAGCTTTCAGCCAATAAAAATGTTATGGAAAATCCTGAAATGTTAGATGCACTTATCGGCGTATATGAGCGCAATGTACTGGGCTATCCGGGTACGGCAGTACTTCCGTATTCACAGGCATTAAGCCGCTTCCCTGCGCATCTGCAGCAGGCAGACATGGAGTCTAACGGAAAGTCCGTGAACCGGTTCGGTGAGCCTGTAAACTATGTCACAGGCCCGGTCCTCTTCGGCGAGCCCGGAACAAACGGACAGCATTCCTTCTACCAGCTGCTCCATCAGGGAACCGATATTGTGCCGATCCAGTTTGTGGGATTTAAGAACAGCCAGATCGGAACAGACGTTGTGATCGAGGACAGCACGAGCCAGCAGAAGCTCTGTGCCAATGTGGCTGCTCAGATCGTTGCATTTGCCTGCGGCAAAGATGATGAGAATCTGAATAAGAAGTTTGAAGGCGGACGTCCCTCCAGCATTATCATTGGAGAGCAGTTAAATCCCAAGGCACTTGGAGCACTCCTTGCACATTTTGAAAATAAGATCATGTTCCAGGGCTTTGTATGGAATGTAAACAGCTTCGATCAGGAAGGCGTACAGCTGGGCAAGGTACTTGCAAAGCGCGTACTGGCCCATGAAACAGACGGAGCGCTTCAGGTTTACAGCGAGCTTTTGAACATCTGATCAAACAGAAGAAAAAATATACTTGCGAAGAGAAAAACCGTCCGTTATACTGATAGTATCAGTGAGGGCGCAGGTCTGGTTTTGGGATTCCATTCCTGTCTTTCACGGAAAGACGGGTTACAGATATGAAGGATATCATGGATGAAGATAAGAGACTGGAAGAAGAGCTCAAGGAGCTGCGCCAGGTTCCCATAGACGAAAATGACAGAAAAAAGAAAAAGAGCCGCAGAAGCCGCAAAAAAACGGCAAAACGCAGGGAATTTCCCTTTGCAGCCGTATTTATGGCTCTTGTGGTAGGCGTTCTGGCAGGACTGGGCGGCGGTTACTACGTATGGGGCTGGGAACGGCCCTATACGGTGGATCTTAAGGCAGTAGAGGTTCCGGATTGGGTAAAGCAGGAGTTTATCCGGAAAAATATTTTTTCAAGGCCGGATGTGAGCCGCAGGAAGATCAACAATATTGTGCTTCATTATGTGGCAAATCCCGGTTCCAGTGCAGAGGGCAACCGAAATTATTTTGACAGCCTGGCGGATCAGGACAGCCAGAAAGGTGGCACCTCTACCAGCAGCCATTTTATTGTGGGCCTGGAAGGAGAGGTGATCCAGTGTATCCCGATCAATGAGATTGCCTACGCAAATGCTCCCAGAAACGAGGATACTCTTTCCATCGAGGTCTGTCACCCGGACGATACGGGAAAATACAGCGATGCTACATATGAGTCTGTCGTGAGGCTTACAGCCTGGCTGTGTACCCAGTTAAAGCTTAAAAGCAGCGATGTGGTGCGCCATTATGATATCAACGGTAAGCTGTGTCCGAAATATTATGTGGAGCATGAGGAAGAGTGGAAGCAGCTGAGAAAGGACATTGATACGGCCATGAAGGAGCTGTGATCTGCGCTGCTGCATAAAAAAGCGGGGAGATCCCTACAGGGGGATCATCTCCGCTTTTCGATTATGGTAAATCGTATAGTAATGAAAGCCGCACTGCTTTAAAAGCTCCTTTGCGCGGGTGAATCCATATCCCAGATGCTCCGGAGCATGGGCGTCAGAGCCGATGGTGATGTGTTCGCCGCCCATCCTGCGGTATTGCTTTAGAATCTCTGTATCGGGGTTTTGATGATTTAGCCTGCTGCGGAAGCCGCCAGTATTGCATTCCAGAGCCTTTCCATTTTCAGCCAAAACCCTCAAAATAGAATCAATCTGCTCTTTAAAGGCAAAATAGCTGTAGACAGAAGCACTGTCCGGAGCATAGCGTGCGGCATAGTCCAGATGGCCCCAGGAGTCAAAGAACGGATGGAAGGCTCTGGCGCGCTTAAAGGAAAGGGTGAAAAACTCCTCAAGTCCCTGTCTGGAACCGCAGGCTTCCCAAAAGGAGGGATAAAAGGGATCATGGGAGCGGATAAAATGGCTGGAGCCGATGATAAAATCAAATTCAGAGCCAAAATCCTTATGAAATTTTTCCAGGTATCTGCAGATGTGAAGCTGCAGCCCCAGTTCGATGCCGATATTGATGCGGATTTTATCCCGGTATTCTTCTTTAAGAGTGTTCAGGGCGGACAGATACGAGGGAAGATCCAGCTCAAAGTTATCCTCACAGAAGGATGAGTCGCGGTCATGATGGTCCGTAATGGTTATTTCCTTCATTCCCATAGAAACGGCCCGTTCGATCTGAACACGGGCGGGTGTATTTGAATCGCCGGAAAAAGCGGTATGCAGATGACAGTCGCAGATCATGCAGGCTTCTCCTTTCAGGCCGGATGCCAAAGGCGCGGCGTTTGATGATAAATATTATACCTGCGGCAGATAAAAAGTTCAAGGCTGACAAACAAATTCAGGGGAAAGAGGTAAAATGCTGTAATTTCCCGCACAAATTGTTATAAAATTAACGAAAAGGTAGAATTAAAAAAAAAGCTTGCTATTTTGGAAAAAATTGATTACAATGAGTACAAGTTGATTATTATTTAACAATAATACCTGACTTCCGTCGTTTCTCTCAAAACATAGTACTCAGGAGTCCAGGAGGATA
>ENA-ORRZ01001239-ORRZ01001239.1-human-gut-metagenome-genome-assembly--contig:-NODE-1239-length-17491-cov-2.411333_pt1 | contig 17491 bp, 10 predicted proteins | sample MGYA00242185_ERZ509152 | MGnify/ENA primary metagenome ERZ509152 (study PRJEB26280, sample SAMEA2338668) | human gut metagenome | biome: human gut; feature: human-associated habitat; material: faeces... | reverse complement strand
AGTAAACGATTACATGGTCCCCAACTAATCTTCATAAAGATAAAACATACGTTCCATCAATTTCCATTTCTCCGCAGACGAGCTCAAAGGCGAACATTCTTGAAATCTGGATACATACTTTTCCCAGTCAGCCTGTCGCGGAAGATGAGATAATTTATCCATAGCTATCTCCCAGTCAAAATCAAGCGGAGTTTCTATAATCATAAAGAGTTGTGATCCCAATATATAAATTTCCATTTCCAAAATGCCTACAGCACGAATTCCCGCTCTAATTTCCGGCCAAGCTTTTTCTTCACTATGTATCTTACGATACTCCTCAATCAGCATCGGATCATTTTTCAAGCTTAAAGTTTGGCAATACCTCTTCGTCGGTATGTCATACTCTTTCATTTTGTATCCCTGAATATGCGGCATGACAGTGCTTTCTATTTTCTAATCTTAAAAACAGGAGCTATATTTTTCAATGACTTATTTGGAATATTGACAATAAGTCCCTTATCTGTACGTGAGAAAAGTACTTTTCCGTAACCAAGCAATTCAACTTTACTTATCTTATTGGGATATAGTTCATTCCCTTCCGCTAAAGATTTAATTAATATTTTCCCATCTTCGGGCCATCCCAAAACTGTAGCATACAGACTTTTCTCTGTCTGCGTAAAACGTATTTCTTTTGCATCGGCTTTACTATAGGCCCCCTCATTAAATCCCTGTGCTTTGAGCTGAACATTTCCTTCTGCTATAGGTCCCTCTCCAAATACTTTCCAAGGACGTGTATCATAGATTGCTTCTTTATTAATGTTCATCCAAGCGCCAAATTCATTCAATATTTTTTCTTCTTTTTCATCAAAAGTTCCATCTGCACGCAACGGAACACTTAAGAGCAAGTTACCATTTTTGCTGACAATATCAACTAATAATTTTACAACGTCAGATGCTGACTTATATTGATTATTATCATATACAGACGTACTGTAGTGCCATCCGCCAAGGCATGAACATGACTGCCAGGATTCATCTATTATTTTATTAGGAGCTCCACGTTCTACATCCCATACCAGAGCTTTACGTTGATCGGCATCAAGCATCTTACCAAACATTACGGCATTCAATTTACCCTTTTGCGTAGACATATTATGATTATAGAAATGAGCAGCAATCTTCAAACCAGCATCACTTATAGGATAAAAAGGTGCCACTGTTACATCGAAATACAATAAATCCGGATTATAGCGGTTTATTACATCAAGTGTACGGTTATAAAAATTAGTACAATACTCCTGTGTCGGCAAACAAACTCCATTTCCCCATGCCCATTGCCTGTGAATTGCACCATTATCCCAACTATTCTGACTTAACGGATGATTCTGAGCATACAAATCCTGAGGATCATATCCTTCCCACCATTTTCCCTTGCCATCAGCTTTCGTTAATTTCCCATCATATGGGACACCTTTTTTAGGTCCTTGGGTATCATGTCTTTGAGCCGTTTCATACCAACTCCATGCATGATCAGCATGCAGGCTGACACCAAAATAAAGCCCATGTTTACGCGCTGCTTTCTCCCATCCTTTCAATATGTCTTTTTCAGGTCCCATATTGACAGAGTTCCACGGTTGATATTTACTATCCCAAAGGTCCATGTTATCATGATGGTTACCCAAAGCAAAAAAATACTGAGCACCTATTTTTTTATAGAATGCAACCAACTTATCAGGATTCCATTTTTCAGCCTTCCATAACGGAATAATATCTTTAAAGCCAAATTCAGAAGGATGACCGTAATTCGCTACATGATGCCGATATTCTCGTGAATTTTCCATATACAAATGACGAGCCATCCAATCGCCGCTTCCTTCCACGCATTGAGGTCCCCAATGAGCCCAAATACCAAACTTTACATTTCTGAACCATTCCGGTATTTTATAATTAGACAATGACTCCCAAGTAGGTTGGAATTTTCCTTGCATCATAGGTTCATCTTGTTCCGAGACAGGAACTTGATAATTTTGAGCAGATAAAGTCCCCGCCACGAACAATAAAGACAGTAACAGTAGTTTTTTTGTTTTCATAAATATTACGATTGAATTATTGATTACAAACGTACTGCTTTTTTAGTAGACATTAATAGGATGAATACGATCTACAATAAGACAATATCGATATTTTAAATAATAGCATCCATATATGATAATATAATATCGATATATTATTTCAAAATATCGACATCTATAGTAATCAGAAAAGCATATAGCTGATTACTGTCCATACAGTTCCCATATTGACGTCTTCCTCTTTAGCTTATTAATAAATATTCCATTCCCAGATACCGGGGACTCCTTTTAGGATTTTAATTCTCAGATAACGGAACCTTTTATTCAAGACATCGGTATGTGGTGAACACATCTTCCTATCTTGGTGGACAGCGAACTCTTGCCAGACTTTTCCATCCATCGATGCTTCAATAACATAAGCATGTCCGGCAGTAGGGCGTACAAAATAAATTTCACTGCGTCTAACCTTCTTTACAGTACCCAAATCTGCCACAATCCATGGATTAATACTATCTTCGGCAGCAGCCATCCATCGGGAACCATTTGCCCCGTCCACCGCAAAAGAAGGAACAAAATATTCTGTCCGCAGACATGTCGGATCTTTCATCGGTTCAATCTTCAATGGCACTTCAATACTAGACGCATAAACTGTATCTATTTTTATTTTTTTATCTGATTTCACCTTCTTCAATGCCCCCACTCCATCCATTGTTAGTTCGACAGGGCGAATCGTACCGTCTTCATTAAATTTCAGTTGATTCACATATGTCTGACGGTTTGTACTTCGCCTGCCAAACTCTAAATATGCGAAATAATAATTATCCGTACCCTCAGGATGAAAGACACAACCATGTCCCGGTCCGAAGATTCCCCGTTCATAATTGGTAGTAGATATTATATCCTGTTCAGGAGCTTCAAAAGGTCCCATAGGGGAAACCCGGCTCATTACATACGCATATTGATATTTCTCATCCCCTCCGATAGTGTACAAATAATAGTATATTCCTTTACGCTTGAAAAAGACAGGTCCCTCAGAGTACTCCTTGCGAGGAGTAGAAATTACCTGTACTACAGAATCCACCGTAATCATGTCCTCGTTGAGTTTGGCTACATGCCTTCGTCCCCAAAACACATAAGCCTGCCCATCGTCGTCAACAAAGATTTCAGCATCAATCCCGCCCGGATTCTTACTCTGCAATAAAGTAGAAGGAGTAAAAGGCTTATAGAATTCGTCTTTCCCACGAGCCAGTTTAAACGGTCCTTCAGGCTTATCAGCTACAGCCGGATACATATACCCATTGATAGTGGGATATATATAATATTTACCATTAGCAAAAATTGCTTTACTGGGGGCCCAATACTTCTCTTTTGCAGCCGAAGGAAAATAAGTTCCATCAAAACTCCAGTGTACAAAGTCTTTTGATTTCCATACTACCGGAGGGCCTGATGTTTTAAGTCCTTGCCCATAGCCGTCAGTAGTGGCATAGCAATAAAAGACACCATTAATTTCCTGGATACTCGCATCGGCAATCATATCCGGAATCAACGCATTGCCAAAAGGATTATTGTGCTGAGCTTTCACTTTCCCTAACAACATCATTACCAGCACAAAACTAAAAAAAATCTGTTTTTGCATACTATTATCTATTATCCAAAGTTAATGCCTGATTCATACAAAAATTACAGTTGAATAAGACAATGCAAACGTACTTTTTTTCTGGTAAGTTTAATAGGATAAATACGATTTACGATATGACAATACCGATATTTAAAGTAATAGCATTTACAAATAAGCCCTATTGACAGGCTACTTTATACAAAGAATACCTCCTTGAGGGCGGATTTCCAACTGCACCTTACCGTTTTCCTTCACTTTCAGTGACGTTAACTCCGGTTCTCCCTTTTTATCATCCTTATAAAGAGCCACCGTCTTTCCGGCAAACATTTCCAAATCCAGTTTTAGTTTCAGCGGTTCTTTGCCGGCATTTACAGCCGCCAGATACCAGGTATCTCCCTGACGACGGGCCAACACCACATACTTCCCCGGATAACCATCGACAAACCGTGTCTCGTCCCACGTTGTGGGTACCTGCTTCATAAAATCCATGCAAACAGCCGGAACATCTTTCAGATTGTTAGGAGCCAGTGCAAAGTTCTGAACCGGATTCTGAAACAGAACGGTAGTCGCCAACTGGAACACGTCCGTAGTCCGGCGTGTCGTACCGCCATCGTTATTACGGTTCAGACGCTTATTCAGGAAGCAGCCGCCAAACTCCATCGATCCCACCGTATTGCGGATAAACGGATGCAGGCAAGTATTGAACGCTTCCTCATCACAGAAATGCTGATTGAACACCATATTTTCCGAAGCCAGCACTGCTTCACTGCCCACATAATTCGGATACATCCGCTCCCATCCGCGAGGCAGCGTACAACCGTGGAAAATCACCATCAACCCATGATCGTCCGCATCACTCAGAATATCTTCATACAGCCGCATTGTCTCCTGCTTGTCACCGCCGAAGAAATCGACCTTGATTCCCTTCACACCGAGACTTTGCAGCCATTTCATTTCACGTTTACGGATGATTGCATTGTCCATCCGGTTCACCGGTCCCTGTTCGATGTCATTCCAATAGCCGGAAGAACTGTACCACAAGAACAACTCAACACCTTTACCGCGTGCATACTCAACCAGCGACTTCATACGCTGATGCCCGATTCTGGTATCCCACCAGTTATCGATCAGCGCATACTCATATCCCATAGCCGAGGCAAAATCAATGTAACGTACCTGATCATCATAGTTGATACTGTCGTCCTGCCAGAGAATCCAGCTCCACGTGCCACGCCCGAAACGATAATCATGTTTTGTTTCATAAAGCGGGCTTACCACATCCCACGGAACGGTTGTTTCCACAATCGGCTTCAGATGATCTCCCACTGTGATGGTACGCCACGGAGTAGCACCGGGCAGTGCAAAAGCAGGAGCGACCGTTCCGTTTCCATTATTTTCTTCCGCCATCGGAAAGGCGACCGTATATAAATTCCCTTCACTCACATCACTCAAACGTGAACCGCAATAACGACTGTCCACGCCCGTCTCGCTGACCAGCACCCAACCGTCATCTCCTATACGAAACAAACAAGGGAACGTATACCCATGTCCGTACTGCGAACGGTCGCTCATCGGCGCATCCGCTTTATATTCTTCTTCATAACTGGGTTTCGTACGTTTCCAGCCAATCATCGCATCGCTCTGCGGACACAAGAAAGTAGTAGTCTGCTCCGGAAAGCGGAAACCTGTTTGTTCTTCCTTCACCATCACACTCGCTTTTCCTCCCTGATGCGGCAAAGTATAGCGGAAAGCCACATCATTATCACTCACCCGAAAAACAACTCCCAGCTTTTGTCCCTGCTCATTCTCTAAATGACAAGTCAGTTCATTGGCACGGTAATGCACGTTGGAAACTTTGATACGTGTCTGTTGATAAACAGTATCGATCTTGTCGACGGAATGTCCGGTCAGTTTGAGGTTCTTCGTAAAATCACCGATATTGGTATTCATGCCTAAAGGAGACTTTTCCAACATCGTCTTTCCGTTGTAACTCACAGAATAACAAGGCTTCGTCTCGTTCTGCACAAATACCGCCAACTGCAACTTTTCGTCCGGTCCTTTTACAATCACATCCTGTGCTGCAAGAGTGCTTATACCAAGAATCGCTGCCAAAGTGCTCACAAGTTTCTTCATAATATTATTTTTCTTTTATGATTAAATGTCCTCATTGTACCGAAAGCAAAAATAAGGAATATAATCATATTCGCATACAAACTTTCATCGTTTGCATGATTTCCCCCCTTTTTTGATTGATATGCAGACATTCCCTCCTCGAAAGACAGCTTCCGACTAATAATTTCTTATCGTTGCATATACCCCATAAGCCTGTTTATCTATATTATATAACGGACGAAGCACATAGTTCCTCCCGCCATTTTTCAATAGGAAAGTAGCACTCTCATCATTCAACACGGAGATATTTTTCAGAATGTCCTCGATACCTCCTTTCAAATTTATCTCCTCATTACTCTCGAAAGCCAACAACACCGGACCATAAAATAATGCGAACACCTTTGGATTGTCCGGCATTGTTTTGGAGTAAAAGTCATAATGAAACACCAGTTTTACTATATCCTTATTACGCCAGATTCTGTTTAGTTCAAGGTAAGAAGCGGATGAAACATTGACATGCTGTCTTTCATCATTCACATACACGTCTGCTTCTTTAGCCCACGACGGAATCAGAAGTTTCAAGGCAAATGCCGATCTCCGTTTTGCCGAAACAGTAAAACGGACAACCGTATCTTCAGGGAAATAAGTATCTTGCACCAAACGTACATTCTTTTCTTTCCAATTTACCTCGGACGGGACATAAAGATTCACCCAAAGGGCAGAATCTGTATGATAATAAATGCCGGAGTTGAGTTGTGAATATGCTTCGGTGCACGAACCGCTGCAACAGGCGAAATCGTTATCTTTCAGATATTTTTTATTGCGTGGCGACCCTAACGGCAAATGATATACATACGCTCCACTATGAGAACTTTGTGCAGGCAACACGGCATTATAAAACATGTTCATATAAAAATCAGCATATTGAGGATCGCCTGTCCAGGTAAAAACAGATGAGGTCAGCTTTCGTGTGTTATGCGACACACAGCTTTCCGCAATCTCTTTACTCAAAGTATTGCTGAGATGGCGAGGTACTCCCCAGTGCTCTGCCGTTACAGAAGTCTTGGTGGTTGCATTCGGACGCGGACCGCTACTCGTACCGTTTGCATAAGTATGGCTGCCGGTCAGAATATGCCAGAAATTAACAACGACATCATGATACTTTGTTTCTTTTGTAACCGAATAACGCTGCGCAAATCCATTCACCAGCACCAGATGAGTATTGGAATGAAGTCCCGACAAAATATCTTCATTCCTTGCCAAAGGAGCGGCAAACCAATCGGGATCAAAGACACCGGCTAGTGACAAATGCTTCGGATTGCCGGATATTTTATAAAGTTTGTACAGCACTTCATTCATAGCACCCATTTCATTCTGCGGATTGGCATTCACCGTATACATCATTCTTTCTATGGTTTCTTTACTCAGTTTTGACATGCGATTGTCTACATAATCAGCCATCCCCAACAATATATCATATGCCTTCCGGTTACCCGTACGGAGATAAACATCCAACAGCCCCTGCATAATCTTATGAAATGTATAATAAGGGGCCCATACTCCTGTAAACCTGGTTTCCAGCGTATTAAAGTCTTTATCGGGAAAAGCACTTAAATAGCCGTTACCAAAAGCCTGCTGACACTTATACAACTCATCTACCATATATTCCAGACTTTTACATAACTGCGGCTCTTTATACCTTTCCACCAGATGAGCGACAGCGGAAAGATAATGACCGACAAAATGCCCCCTTAAACCAATATCAGGTTTGGCATCCGATGGTAATCCGGCAGTAATTCTGAAGTTATGCAGCATCCTGTCAGTATCCAATGATTTTAAGAATGTGATATTAAGTTCCTCACGCTGTTTGATCCATGAAGGTTTCAGAATTACTTCTTCATTGTGGAATGGCAACACCTTTTCCACTTCGGCATTATCTGCCACACTTTGACTGAAAGAATTAAAATGAATGAGCATGATCAGTACTGTCAAAATATTCCTCTGCATACCGTTTACTTTTATGTTTTCTACGGCAAAGATATGTCTTAGAAAGATAGTGTAAGGGATAAATATCCGTCAAAAGGTACTAAATTTGAAGAATAGCCACAAAAAGAACCGTTTGGCTAAGTATAACCCCGACTTTTTTTATCTTTGCATCATCGAACATCATAATCCTTATCCCAATGGCGGCAAATAACCGGAAAAACACCCGAATACTACTATTCCTCCTCCTGTGTATCAGGATGACACTGACGGTGGACGCCAACGACTTCCTGTTTACATCGATCAACACGGCACAAGGATTGAGCGACAACCAGATACGCTACATACTCCAACTCCCTGACGGAAGAATGGTATTCACCACCAACGGGAATGTCAATCTGTATGACGGCGTACATTTCAGCTACCTTCACCGCACAGCAGAAGACGTTTCCCCGCTGAAACAGTATGAAGGATGTTACCGTATCTATCAATGCGGAGATTCACTCCTATGGATTAAAGATTATCATAAACTGATGTGCATCGATCTCCATCAAGAAAAATACATACCTCACCTTGACTCCTATTTCCGCAGAAAAGAGATACACGAACCGGTAGAAGACCTTTTCGTCGACAATTCGGGACGTATCTGGCTACTTACTTCCCAAGAGTTGCGGGAACTGGAAACGGGCATCCGCCTCGCCCTGCCGGAGAATGAACATCGAAAGCTGCAGGACATACATTCGGATGAACTTGCGGTTTACCTATTCTATCATACCGGCGAAGTCGTTTGTTACGATCCGAAAACCGGGAAACAGTTGTATGACAGAGCTGCTTATCCCGCTTCCGAACAGGAGAACTTCAACCGTACTTCTCTCGTTGTCAAAAGCAAAAAAGGATTCTACCAGTTACGCAACGGCCGCAAAGGAGGATTCTTCTACTTTAATCCCCAAAACCGGACATGGGAGAAGCTGTTCGAACAGAACTACACGCTCAACACCCTGATCATCACTCCGCAGGGCGATAAAGCTTATATCAGTTGTGTTCACGGTTTCTGGATCATCGACCTCGAAAGCAGGGAACAGCAATACATCCCCGTACTGGAAACAAAGAAAGGACAGCTCGTTTCGACCGAAGTCAGCACCATCTTTCAGGATGCCCAGGGCGGGTTATGGGTCGGTACACTCAATCGGGGATTACTCTATCATCATCCTGCCACACACAAACTGATTCACGTCAGCCGCACTGCTTTCCCCGCATCACCGGAAGAGGATGTCGCTGTCAAAGCCTTTGCAGAAGATGATAACGGCAATATCTATCTGAAAAGCCATTCCACAATCTATCAGCTAGCTGTCGATCAGGACGGTTCACGGACTCTGCTACCTGTACCAGCCTCATCGGTCTCTGCAGAATTGGCAAAGGAATTAGATCAAAGGGGGGGAAACAAATATTACAGAGGCCAATCATACACCGCCCTATACACCGACACAAGGGGCTGGACATGGGCAGGGACAGCCGACGGACTGGAACTCTTCACCGATCAAGAGCAAACACCGGATAGCAAACCGACCACACAAACAGCAGATAATCAATCCGCCTCATCCAATACCCAAGCCCACCGCATTTTCTATCGTGAAGACGGACTGAGCAATAACTTCGTACAATCAATCATCGAAGACAGAAACAACTATATCTGGGTAACTACCAGCAATGGCATCTCACGCATCCATATCAATCCGGAGAATCAGGAAATCGGCTTTACCAACTTCAATCAACTGGACGGGGCTTTAGAAGAGGAATATATACAGGGAGCTATCTTTGAGTCTTCGGACGGTACACTCTATTTCGGAGGCATCGACGGCTTTACCATTTTCCGTTCCGACCATGAATCAGCCACTCCGGGCCTGCCTTACAAACCGGTTTTCACCAACTTACATCTCTACGGTGAAAAAGTAAACACGGGAGAAAAGTACGGAAACCGCATCATCCTGCCGCAAGCTGCCCCTTACACAAAGGAGCTAGAACTGGACTACAACCAGAACTTTCTGACCTTCGAATGTTCGGCACTGAACTACGTGAACAGCGAACGCACCTACTACCGCTACCAACTGGAAGGCATCGACAAACAATGGATGAACGCTTTCGCCAGCGGACAAGGGAATGCAACAGTCGGCAACGGCATCCTGCAGGCCTCCTATACCAATTTACCACCGGGAGATTATACATTCAAAGTCGCTGCATCCGACAACCTGTTGCAATGGAACGAAAACATCACAAAGATACACGTCATCATCCACGCTCCCTGGTGGAAAACGACTACCGCCTACGTTCTGTATACGGTCATCGTGTTACTGATTGTCTTAGCAAGCATCCGCCTCTATATCTATCAGACCAAGAAAAAGATGAAACAGCAACATAAAGAAGAAATCCTGCTGCTCCGCATCCGCAACCTGATAGAGCAATGCAACAGCTATGAAGCCGAACAAAAAGCCCGTTCGGAGAAGAAAAGCGATTATCCCGTCTGCGACAGGAACGAGACGGCAGATGATAATGAAAAGCCAAACGGCATAGAACCGGACAGTGCAGAGTCCAACCGTACTGTACAAAATATCCCCGAACCGGACAGTGCAGAATCCGCCTTCCTGGTACAAGCGATAGAACTGGTAGAAAAGAACCTTGACGTCAACGGCTACTCCGTAGAGCAACTAAGCCGTGACCTCTGCATGGAACGTACCGGACTCTACCGCAAGCTGGTGACTTTGCTGGACCAGTCCCCCAGCCTCTTTATCCGCAACATCCGCCTCCAACGGGCAGCGCAACTACTTGCCGAAGGCAAACTGAGCGTAACCGAAATAGCGGAACGTACCGGCTTCAGCAGTTCCAGCTACTTAAGCAAATGTTTTCAAGAAATGTATGGATGCCGTCCCTCGGAATATACAGAGAAAGCGAAGAGAATGGGACAAGAAGAGAACAGAGCAAAAGCAGGGCAAGCAGAGAACGAGAAGCCACATGAGAAAGCAAAGGAAGAAAAGGAAATGAAGAAATCAACCTGATTGTTGTTTGTTTCAACATAGCTATTGTCCGCAAAACGTCCTTCCATCCTACCTTTGCCGTATCATAAAGCACTTAAAGAAACCATGAAAATGAATCTAAGAAAAACAGGCATCCTGTTGGCATGGGCCATGATCATTGCCGCAAACGGTACGGCACAAAACGTACAACGTACTTCCCAAGGCATCAAGTATGCAGCACAAGGGATGAACGTCAGTGTAGAATTTTATTCGCCTTCCATCGTCCGGGTATATAAGACGCCCGGCGAAACGACTTCCGACAAAGAAAGCCTCGTTGTCATCAAAGCACCGGAACAAACCCCGGTTTCTTTCGGTGAAAACGGGAAAAATGTAACATTGAGCAGTCAGATGATACAAGTGGAAGTGAACCCCGAAACAGGCGGCATCCACTTCTTCGACAAGCTAGGGCAACGGCTGCTGACCGACAAAGACTACGGTACACAGTTTACCCCTTTCAATGATGCGGGCGTCCCTTCCTACAATGTCCGTCAGGCTTTTCTGCTGGATAAGGACGAAGTAATCTACGGTCTGGGCCAACAGCAGACCGGCAAAGTGAACCAACGCAATCAGAAACTCTTTCTCCGCAACCAGAACATGAGTATCTGCATCCCCTTCATCCACTCCATCAAAGGCTATGCCCTCTACTGGGACAATTACTCCCCTACCACCTTCCTCGACAATCCGCAGGAAACCTCCTTCGACTCGGAAGTAGGCGACTGTGCCGACTACTACTTCATCTACGGCGGCAACGCCGACGGAGTCATAGCCGGAGTACGCGACCTGACCGGACAAGCCCCCTTGTATCCTCTCTGGACACTGGGCTTCTGGCAATGCCGCGAACGCTACAAAAGTCCGGACGAACTGTGCGAAGTCGTAGACAAATACCGGGAGCTGAAAGTTCCTCTGGATGGAATCATCCAAGACTGGCAATACTGGGGCTGCAACGAGAACTGGAACTCCATGAAATTCCAGAATCCCCGCTACATCAACAAGATGGATGACCCGGAATACATGAAATTCCTCCCGAACGGAGAAGACAAGAATGCCGACTACGGCACTCCCCGCATCAAAAGTCCCAAAGAAATGATCGACTACGTGCACAAGCAGAACGCCCACATCATGATCTCCGTATGGGCCTCCTTCGGTCCGTGGACAGAAATGTATCAGAAGATGGACAGTCTGAAAGCACTGCTCCATTTCGAAACGTGGCCGCCCAAAGCCGGAGTCAAACCTTACGACCCGTATAATCCGGCAGCACGGGACATCTACTGGGAAGCAATGAAAAAGAACATCTTCGACCTCGGCATGGACGCCTGGTGGCTCGACTCCACCGAACCGGACCATATGGATATCAAAGACCAGGACTTCAACACGCAGACTTATCTGGGTTCTTTCCGCAGGGTACACAACGCCTTCCCCTTAATGTCCAACAAAGGCGTATACGAACACCAACGCGCCACTACTTCCGACAAGCGCGTATTCCTGCTTACCCGTTCCTCCTTCCTCGGACAGCAACGGTATGCTTCCCATTCATGGAGCGGAGACGTAACTTCCGAATGGTCCGTCATGCGCAAGCAACTAGCGGCAGGACTGAACTATGCGTTATGCGGCATCCCGTACTGGAACACAGACCTAGGTGGCTTCTTCGCATGGAGATATAACAATAACGTAAACAACATCGCCTATCATGAACTGCACGTCCGCTGGTATCAGTGGGGAGTATTCCAGCCGATCATGCGTTCACACAATTCCAGTCCGGTAGCCGTAGAAATCTACCAGTTCGGCAAGAAAGGCGACTGGTCATACGATGCACTGGAGAAATACACTCACTTACGTTACCGCCTGCTGCCATACATCTACAGCACTTCCTGGGAAGTGACCAGCAAAGCAGGCAGCATCATGCGCCCGCTCATGATGGACTTCCCGAAAGACAAGAAAGTGCTCGATATGGACACCGAATATATGTTCGGACGCAACTTCCTGGTTCGCCCGGTGACGGATTCATTGTATACATGGCAAGACAAGAAGCAAAACGGTCATCAGAAAGACATGAGCAAAATCGGAAAGACCGATGTTTACCTTCCCCAAGGTGCCCGCTGGATCGACTTCTGGACCGGACAAACACTGGAAGGCGGACAGACCTTGCAACGTGAAGTCCCGATCGACATTATGCCGATCTACGTCCGTGCCGGTTCTATTCTCCCCTGGGGTCCAGCCGTGCAATACTCTACGGAAAAGAAATGGGACAATCTGACCATCCGCATCTATCCGGGAGCGAACGCGGAATTTACCCTTTACGAAGATGAGTTCGACAATTACAACTACGAAAAGGGAGCTTACTCCACCATCACCTTGAAATGGAACGACCAAGACCGTACACTGACCATCGACGACCGGAAAGGCAGCTACAAAGGAATGCTGAAAAGCCGCAAATTCAACCTCATAGTTGTAGAACCGGGAAAAGGCTGTGGCGACGGAGATTCAACCACCTTTGACAAATCCATCTCCTATAGAGGTAAGAAAGTGATTACCAAGCTATAAACTGACGATAATCAGATAACTAACACGAGTTCGATATGGCCCAACTTGTTGGATTATATCGAACTCGTGTTCCTTAGTAAAAACATGCTTTTCTATTGTCACTTATCACCTTTTGGAGATAACAAGCTGATAATAAACACACTTCGGGTGATAATAGCTGGTGACAATAGGGTGATAATAAGGTGATAATAGCCGTAAATCATGCTTTTTATTGTCACTTCACCCCTATTTCATGACTTATTACCTGTCATTTCCTCCCCATCTTATTACCTATTACTTATTACCTGTTACTTATTACCTATCACGCCTCATCCGAGTCTTGACCTTATACCACAAATACGATAAGCTACCGATGCTTTTAGCTCATCATGCCTTTATACTTCCATTAAGCTACCGACATCTTTACCTGTTCACGGCCGTGACAAGACTTGATCACATCCGTGAGCAGCATTTGCCACGACCGTGAGCAACTCTTACCACGGCCGTGAACAACTAATGATATCGGTAGCTTATCCCAACTTTCCTTATAAGGAAAGTCTACTATGTAAGGAGCTAACGGGAACTTCAGCACTATCTTACAAGTTATTTTACCATAGCCAACCAATGAACTCCCCACACACTGAAAGACCATAAACAACAAGAAAATCTAAAAAAAGCGATGCAAAAGACGGAACCTCGGTTAATTTTCCGTACTTTTGTATCGCTTTTAAATTAAATCATAGAAAAATGGACGATTCAAACCCGCGAACGTGCACTTATAGTATTAATTAAAGCGATCAGAGTCATTGAAAACTGATGCCTCTGCTCGTGTAAACAAACGAAAGGAGGCAATAAGATGAGAACATATCTTTATTGTGAAGCTGGCTTTGTGGAAAAACCGCAATGGCTTCCTAACTGCTGGGTAAACGTAGTATGCCCGGACAACGATGACTTTGAGTTTCTGACTAAAACCCTGAACGTACCCGAATCATTTCTGAACGATATAGCCGATACGGACGAACGTCCGCGTACAGATACAGAAGGCAACTGGTTGTTGACGATTCTTCGTATCCCGGTAGTGAACAAACAGAACGAAAGTCTTCCCTTCGGCACCGTACCCATCGGCATCATCACCAACAATGAAATCATTGTATCAGTCTGCTACCACAACACAGACCTGCTGCCGGACTTCATCGAACACACCCGCCGAAAGGGAATCGAAGTCCGCAACAAGCTCGATCTGATTCTCCGGCTGATTTATTCGTCTGCCGTATGGTTTCTGAAATATCTGAAACAGATAAATCTGGATATCAGCGCTGCCGAAAAGGAACTGGAACGCAGTATCCGCAACGAAGACCTGCTCCGTCTGATGAGACTGCAAAAAACACTCGTTTACTTCAACACCTCCATCCGAGGAAATGAAGTAATGATCGGAAAGCTGCAAAGTATCTTTCAAGACACCGATTTTCTGGACAAGGAACTGGTAGAAGACGTGATTATCGAGTTGAAACAGGCATTTAATACCGTGAATATCTACAGCGATATCCTCACCGGAACGATGGACGCCTTTGCCTCTATCATCTCCAACAACGTGAATGCCATCATGAAACGCATGACCAGCCTTTCCATTACACTGATGATCCCGACATTGATAGCCAGTTTCTACGGAATGAATGTGGATATCCATCTGGAAGAGATGCCGTATGCCTTTGCACTGATTATCCTGTGCTCCGTCGTGCTATCGACATTAGCGTTTATCGTATTCCGGAAAATCAAGTGGTTCTAATTCAAGCAACTGCAATTCAAGCAGTTCTAAATCTCCCTTTACGCCAGAGGCATAAAAAAGCAGCCTGTCATTCTTAAGACCTAAATTCAAGGTCGGCGATGACAGGCTGCACACAATACGTTTTTTGTTCGATAGAGAATATTAAAAAGAGAATGTTTAAGAGAGAGAAATTATTTTATCCTTCTTTATTGGATTTCTTTCCGCCCAATGGCACAGAAATACCAACAAATCCGTTTACTGTCTTTGTGCTTTTTCCAAAGAACATATAGTCCGTACCGACAAACAAAGGCCCAAGTTTCACAGCCAAACCAAATGATTTACCAGCACTCTGAATCATAGAATAACTGATTGCCGCATTCAACCAACTTTTCGGACGAATATTAGCCGAAAGTGTAATTTCAGTCTGAGTTTTCGGCTTAGTGAAGCGGGTAGTGGAAAGAGCACCAATCGCCAACCATTTATCCAACAGTTCATACTCAGCACCAATTACTACTGTAGAATGAAGAGAAGTGGTACGAGACTCAACAACATCTTCTTTTTGCAGTTGGAGCATTTCGTAATTCAAAACATCCCCACCTTCCACACGATTCATAAAATCTTGGGCATCCCGCTGGAAATCCTCTAACCCTTCCGGAGTAAGTGCATAGTCTTTGCCATCATAATCCATACTTCCTTTAGCTGTTGCAACACTTGTACTCCCCTTTGACCACTTGATAAAGCCCAAATCCAACACAGAAGCAGACACTGTCAAATTATCAAGAATCTTATAAGATGCCCCTAAATCGATGGCACCCCCATAACCTGCAATGCCAAATCCGTTAAAATCAAAATCATCAATATAGTGTTTCCGAGGATCAGGATCACTCGTATTTTCCACCAAATCCATTCCTTTGAAAGAGCTCTCAAGACGCGCATTTACTTTCATTTTAGCATGATAATCACGAATCTGATTGACATCAGTAATATCGTTAATGTTTAGTGGCAAATTCGCATCTACATTCATTCCGTCTACCTTCAAATTCAAGTTACCCATACCAAGTAATACCTTAAATTTACCACCTACTGACAAGCGATCATTAATAGCGCGGGCATAACCAATACCAACTTCAGTATAAGCATTTATATTCAATTCTTCCTTTCCAATATCAAATTTTGAATTATTCCAACTGAAACCATCTTGATCAATATCGTGCAAGAAGCTAAACATGGACTTAGGTATCTGAGCACCTAAATCTACACGGGCACCTACATTAACCGACCAAAAGTTCTTTCCTTTATACCATCCGAAAGAGAGAATATCCGTATTGACATTGACATTCAACCGGTTATCGTTAGACAAACGATTCATGAATTTCTGATTATTATAGAAACCATCGCTATTATCAATAATATCTATAATATCTTGTGTACCCAAAGAATTTGAACTTGCCGATACATTCAACGAACCAATTGCCGGAATATTAAAATATCCGCTAGTCGGTGCCAAAGCCGGATTCAACTGCATACGATAATGAGTACCTTCCATAAAATATGAAGTACGTAAAAACTGCGCATTGGCAGGTAAAACAAAACCCATCATAAGAAGTAAAGCCCCCATCAACTTCTTAGATGCATAAAGTCTGCTTGTTGTCATGATTTTATCTTTTTTTAATTCTTGTTATCGAATGCAAATATATAGCATTTAAGTAACAAATAAAAGCACAAGTCAACACTTTTTTAGCATAAACCGAACATTTTCATGGCTATTTGGAGAAAATTCGTGCTTATTCTGCAAAAATATGTAGAAAGTGAAACAAAAGACAATATCAGAAATTCAGGTTCAACTGCCCGTCACCAAGCAGATTGAAGGTCATTCGGTGGTAGGGAGTCGTTCCACGTTCGGCGATGGCGGCACGATGTTTTTTAGTCGGGTATCCTTTATTCTTATTCCAGTCATAAAACGGATATTCTTCGTGAAGACGATTCATATAATCATCTCTGTAGGTTTTAGCCAGTATAGAAGCGGCGGCTATCGAGAGATATTTACCGTCTCCTTTTATCACGGTAGTATGAGGAATGTCAGGATATTTATTGAAACGGTTTCCGTCGATCAGCAAATGCTGAGGACGGACAGAGAGCTGATCGACAGCCCGGTGCATCGCCAGAAAGGAGGCGCGGAGAATGTTTATCTCGTCTATCTCTTCGGGCGACACCACTCCTACCGCCCATGCCAGCGCTTCTTTCTCTATCACTTCACGAAGTGCGTAGCGTTGCTTCTCGGTCAGTTGCTTCGAATCATTCAGCAACTCATTCTTGAAATCTCTAGGAAGAATGACGGCGGCAGCATACACTGATCCTGCCAGGCAACCGCGGC
>ENA-ORRZ01001222-ORRZ01001222.1-human-gut-metagenome-genome-assembly--contig:-NODE-1222-length-17730-cov-2.904668_pt1 | contig 17730 bp, 10 predicted proteins | sample MGYA00242185_ERZ509152 | MGnify/ENA primary metagenome ERZ509152 (study PRJEB26280, sample SAMEA2338668) | human gut metagenome | biome: human gut; feature: human-associated habitat; material: faeces... | reverse complement strand
ACTTTGAATGCATCCATATTCTCTGTATCTTCTACACGAAGGCTGACATCTGTATTCAATTCGCGCATCAGGCGGTCGCGTAAGTGACGGGAAGTAACATATTTTCCTTCCTGTCCGGCAAACGGACTGTCGTTTACTACAAAGTCCATAGAAATTGTCGGCTCAGAAATCTTCTGGAACGGAATTGCCTCCGGTTTCTCCGGTGAACACAGGGTATCACCGATGTGGATATCTGCGATACCGGAAATCGCTACGATCGAACCGATCTTTGCTTCCTGTACTTCTACTTTATTCAGACCTTCAAACTCATAGAGCTTACCGATCTTAACTTTGCGGAACTTGTCCGGCTCATGATGGTTGACGATGACGCAGTCCTGATTTACTTTCAGGTAACCGTTGTCGATCTTACCAACGCCGATACGTCCTACATACTCGTTGTAATCAATCGTACTGATCAGAACCTGTGTCTCTGCATCCGGATCTCCCTCCGGCGCCGGGATGTAATCCAGAATGGTCTGGAACAGCGGCTTCATATCCACATTCGGATCGTCCAGGTTCTTCTTCGCATAGCCAGAACGTGCAGATGCATACAAGAACGGGCAGTCAAGCTGCTCGTCGGATGCATCCAGATCCATCAGAAGTTCGAGAACCTCGTCCACAACCTCCTCCGGACGTGCTTCCGGACGGTCAATCTTATTGATACATACGATAACCGGCAGATCCAGTTCCAGTGCTTTACGCAGAACGAATTTGGTCTGCGGCATCGCGCCCTCATATGCGTCTACCAGAAGGATAACGCCGTTTACCATCTTAAGAACACGCTCTACCTCGCCGCCGAAGTCCGCATGTCCTGGTGTATCGATAATGTTGATCTTGGTGCCGTTGTAATTAACAGCCGTATTCTTGGACAGAATCGTGATACCTCTCTCACGCTCAATATCGTTAGAGTCCATGACACGATCGACTACTTCCTGATTGGCACGGAATACACCGCTCTGGCGAAGCAGCTGGTCTACCAGCGTCGTTTTACCGTGGTCAACGTGAGCGATAATTGCAACGTTTCTGACATCTTCCCGTTTCATTTTCATATCTGCTTACTCTCTTTTCTTATGATGATTCATTACATGTACTAATTAATAATTATTTTCTGTCACAGACAAGCATCCTGCCGTTTCGTCTTTGGCAAAGGATCCGCCCACAAAATAATACAGCTTGTTATTTTAGCATTTTTTTATCCATTATTCAATCTTTTTTTACAATAAAATGATTTTTCCGTCATCCATGCCAAAATAAACCTCATCCAGTTTTTCGATCCGGCATCTTCCATTTGTGCCCTCTATGAGCTTCTTCTCCGCTGCTCCCGCCTGGTCAAACGGCACCAGGATCGTCAGATCCACACCCTCGCCGTACTCGCGGTCCAGAATCGGCAGCTCTGCTTCTGCCAAAATGTACTGCACCTTTCCAAGCCCGCTGTAGTCTGTCCCAACCTTCCATTTACGAGCCAGGCATTTTTCCAGAACCACACAGTTTTTAAGACCTTCCTGGAGCGCGCCGCCGTATGCCCGCACCAGTCCGCCAGTTCCTAAAAGTGTCCCGCCAAAGTACCGGGTCACAACCGCACAGACGTTGTGAAGCTCGCGTCCCAGCAGCACATCCAGCATCGGGCGTCCCGCCGTCTGCGCCGGTTCGCCGTCGTCGCTGCAGCGCGCCACCTCGTTATTTTCTCCGATCGTAAATGCCGAACAATGATGTCTCGCATCCCAATATTTCTTCTTGACTTCCGCAATAAATGCCGTCGCCTCTTCTTCCGATTCCACCGGGCGGATCTCCGCGATAAAGCGGGACTTCTTCTCCACAATCTCGCCCTCGCCGCCCTGATAGACGATTTTATAGCGCTCTTTCATCTTTTCCTCCATCTATGAACTACGCATCCTTAAAACGGATGTTTTTTCACTTCTTTAACCGCTTGTAAACCTTAGTTACTGTTCACGCATATGTGCCCAGTAACAAACCTTATCTTTTATGATACCGTAAAAAAAACTTCATGACAATAGTATTTATTTATCCTATGAATTTTGATATAATTGGAAATACTGTATTTATTAATAGAATGAACCACTACGAACCCAAAGGAGGTTCTCATGAATTACGGTGTAAAAGCAACCAAGAAACGGATCCGGGCAGCCAATTCCCGGAAGAAGAAATACGCCAACCGGCTGTTTCTGACCTTCTTCAAGACTGCCTTTGTTCTTGTTCTGTTTCTCTGCGTGACGGGTGCCAGCACCTTTATCGGCATGTTTAAAGGCATTCTGGACAGTTCGCCAGACTTCAACCCGGACAGCTTCACCCCAAGCGGATATTTTTCTACTATATATAATAGCGCCGGGGAAGTGACTGACACGCTGGTCGGTTCCAACTCGAACCGAATCGAAGCATCCTACGAGGATTTTCCTCAGGATCTAATTGACGCGTTCGTCTCCATCGAGGACTCGCGTTTCTGGCAGCACAGCGGTATCGATCTGCGCTCCATTTCACGCGCCGTGGTCGGCGTCCTGACAAATAATTATAAGGGCGGCGCCAGCACCCTGACCCAGCAGCTCATCAAAAATACCGTTTTCAACGGCGGTATGGAGACAAGCAAGGGTTCCAAAATCGAGCGAAAAATCCAGGAACAATATCTGGCGCTGCAGCTGACAAAAAACGTCGATCGGAAGGTCATTTTAACTAACTATTTAAATACGATCAACCTCGGCAGCAATACGCTGGGCGTCAAAGCAGCAGCGCTGCGCTATTTTAATAAGAACGTCTCCGATCTGACTCTTTCTGAGTGCGCGGTCATCGCCGGTATCACACAGAATCCGTCAAAGCTGAATCCGATCAGCGGCGCGGAGGCAAATGCCGCCCGGCGCAAGGTCATTTTGCAGGCAATGTATGAGCAGGGCTATATCACAAAAGAAGAACAGGAGGAAGCACTGGCAGACGACGTCTACGCCCGTATCCAGAATGTCGACACGGCGCTCAAGGAAAATGAGACACCGTACTCCTATTACACGGACGAGCTGATCAGCCAGGTCACCGAAGCACTCAAAGAGCAGCTCGGCTATACTGACACGCAGGCGTCCAATCTTCTGTTCAGCGGCGGACTGCAGATTTACACCCCGCAGGATCCGCAGATTCAGGCGATCGTCGATGAGGAAGTCAACAATCCTGCCAACTATGACGCGGCTCGCTATTCGGTTGAATACCGCCTTTCCCTGACCCATCCAGACGGGGAAACGCAGCATTATTCACAGGAAACTCTGAAAACATGGATCCAGCAGGTCAAGGGACAAAGCGGTTTTGACGGGCTGTTTAATTCCGAGGAAGAGGCGCAGACGGCGATCGATGAATACCGCACCGCCCTCACGCAGGACGGAAGCACCGTTCTCGGTGAATCAGTTACCATGATTTTAGAGCCGCAGACCTCGTTCGTCCTGATCGAACAGTCCACCGGCTATGTCAAGGCAATCAACGGCGGACGCGGACAGAAGACGGCAAACCGCACCTTAAACCGTGCGACCGACTCCCTGCGGCAGCCAGGATCGACCTTCAAGGTCATTTCCTCCTTTGCCCCGGCATTGGATGCCTGCGGCGCGACCCTATCAACTGTTTACTATGACGGGCCATACTCTTCCGGTGAAAAAGAGTTCCGAAACTGGTGGGGCAGCGATTACAAGGGCTATCACACGATCCGCGACGGCATTACCTATTCCATGAACATCGTCGCCCTGCGCTGCATGGCGGACACGGTAACGCCGCAGCTCGGTGTCGAATATGCCGAACGGCTGGGAATCACTTCCCTCGTAAGCCAGGATCAGACTCTCTCGACAGCACTCGGCGGTCTGACAAAGGGCGTCAGCAACCTGGAACTGACAAATGCATTTGCGGCGATCGCCAACGGCGGCACCTACACGAAGCCTGTCTTCTTTACTAAGATCCTGGATCGCAACGGAAAGATACTGATCGACAATGAACCGGAGACGCGGCAGGCGCTCAAAGACTCTACCGCCTATCTTTTAACCAGCGCGATGCAGGATGTTATGCAGAGCAATACAATGTATACGCGTTCCGGTTCCGGGGTTAAATCGACCGGTACGACAGCGGCGATTCCCAATATGAGCTGCGCCGGAAAGAGCGGTACGACCACCAGCAACGTCGACGTCTGGTTTGTAGGCTTTACGCCGTACTACACTGCCGGTATCTGGGGCGGGTGCGACAATAACCAGCCATTAAAAGGCGGCACCGTTTCAAACGGCGGTACCAGTTACCACAAGCGCATCTGGCGAAATATCATGACACGTGTCCATGAGAGCTTAAGCGACCCCGGATTTACGGTTCCGGACAGCATTGAAACTGCTGACGTATGCCGCAAATCCGGCAAGCTTCCGGTTTCCGGCGTCTGCAGCAGTGACCCGCGCGGAACGGCCGTCTACACTGAATATTTCGCGAAGGGCACGGTTCCGGCCGAGACCTGCGATCACCACACCCGCGTGACGATCTGCTCCGCCTCCGGCGGCATCTCGACTGCCTTCTGCCCGACGAACCAGCAGATTTCCAAGACAGTTATGGTCGTTCCGGAAGACGGCGGAGAAACGGACGATTCCCGCTTCTCCATGCCGGGCGAGTGCAAGATTCACAATGGTTCGTCCACGATCATCCATCCTTCTGAGAGCGCCGATTTCTCAGCTCCGGGCTACAGCCCCGATTCAGATAATTTATCGGCTCCGATCCACTCTGCGGTTCCACGCCCGATGGCGGGAAGTGGACGGAATGGAAATAATATTCCGATTGTCCCGGCGAATCCGGAGCATTAACAGCAAAATAATATATCTGCAAAAAGCTGCTGTAAAAAGTGACATTCATATGCCTCTTTTACAGCAGCTTTTTATTTCCGCAACTGATTTTCTTTTGCTTTGCTTTCTTTTACTTTTCTTTCGTCTTCTCTCTAATCCTTCATCTTGGGTTTGCAAATCAGCGACGACAGATAGCCGAAAATCAACGCCCCGGAAATCCCCGCCGCACCCGCCGTGAATCCGCCGGTGAACAGCCCCAGAACCCCATCCTTGTCAATTCCATCCCGTACGCCCTTCCAAAGCGTATTCCCAAACCCCAGCAGTGGCACTGTTGCCCCGGAACCCGCCCATTTGGCATACGGTTCGTACAAGCCGATCGCACCGAGAATCGAGCCACATACCACCAAAAGTACCATGATCCGACCCGGCATGAGTTTCGTTTTATCCATCAGAATCTGCACGGCGGCACAGAGAAGTCCGCCGGTCACAAATGCTTTGATATAGTCCATTTTTCTGCTCCCTCTCTAAAGTTTCTTGCAAATACCTATCATTCACCGAACGATTCTTTTCCCTCAAGCACCACTCCATGGGCAATTCCCGGCACATTCTGCCCCTCATTAAAGCTGATCTGGGACAGCAGCGCCCCGGTCGGCACAAACAGGACGCGTTTCCACTCACCCACCTGTATTTTCGGAAGAATATAGCCGCACAGCACCGCCGCCGAGCAACCGCAGCCGCTCCCGCCCGAATGGGTATCCTGCGTCTTCGGGTCAAACATTTCGATCCCGCAGTCCATATGGATGCTGGAAATATCCTGTCCTGCCTCGCGCATAAAATCAAGCAGGATTTCCTTCCCCACCATTCCCAGATCGCCAGTGATGATCCGGTCATAGTCAGATGGTTTCCGGTTAAAATCACGGAAATTCTGCAAGATTGTGTCTACCGCCGCCACCGCCATTGCCGCCCCCATGTTCATGGAATCGCGCATCTGCATATCGACGATCTTTCCGGGGGTGGCAGCTGGGATACAAGGTTGAAATTTGGGATGCAATTTTTCCTGTCCAGCATTTTTCAGTGATTCTGACGCATTTTCTTTCGCTCTGCGCCCATCTTTCCCTTCATTTTTCTCATTTCCCTCGATCATCACACACCCGCACCCGGTCACCGTCCAGGTTGTGGACTGCGGTCTCTGATTCCCATACGCCAGCGGAAACCGGAACTGCCGTTCTGCCGATGCAAAATGGCTCGACGCCAGCGCCAGAACCCGGTCCGCATAGCCAGCCCCTGCTGCCATCGCCCCCAGAATCATCGCCTCTCCCATCGTCGAGCAGGCGCCGTAAAGCCCGAAAAACGGGATATCAAACGACTCCACACTAAACGAGGTCGCCACAATCTGTCCCAACAGGTCTCCCGCAAACAGGCAATTCACATCCGCCGCCTGTCTGCCCGCCTTATCCAGGCATTTCTGCACCGTCTGGCGCTGCAATTCACTCTCCGCCTCCTCCCACGACTTTTTCCCAAACGTCGGATCCGGCTCCACCCGGTCAAAAAAACTTGCCAGCGGTCCCTCGCCTTCCGTCTGCCCCACGATCGATGCCGCCGATGTGATGATGGGCGGATGCTCAAACTGGATGCTTGATTTACCTGCCTGCATAAAATTCCTCCTGAAACATAAAAACATTGTCAAAAATATACTGTTCAAACTTTCGCTACAATCTCAGTATTTACACAAACATACATTTTTATGTTTTCTAGTAATCTGCATTCCTCGCAGGCTTCATTCACCCGTTTTTACCATATTATTAATACTGCACCGCCGCCAGTTTCTCTCTCAGTTCCTGCGGATCCTGGGACGCATCGACTGCCGTCTGCGGTGTGATCACGCCCTCTTTCGCCATACGGATCAGAAAATTATCCATCGTAATAGAGCCCTCTTTTGCACTAGAAAGCAGATAGCTCTGCATCTGCGGTGTTTTTCCATCGCGGATCAGATTCCGGATCGCCGGCGTGAGCATCATAAGTTCACAAGCTGCCGCCCTGCCCTGGCCGCCCGCCCTCGGCACCAGCTGCTGTGACAGCACCGCCCGCAGCGTCATCGAGAGCTGCATCCGGATCTGCGGCTGTTTATCCTCTGGAAAAACACCCACAATCCGGTCAATGCTGTCGATTGCCGAATTGGTATGAATGGTGGAAAAAACAAGATGTCCCGTCTCCGCCGCCATCAGCGCCGTCTCGATCGTCGCCGGATCACGCATTTCTCCAATCAGAATGACATCCGGGTCCTCACGGAGCGCCGCATAAAGCCCCTTATCATAGCTCTCTACGTCCACGCCCACCTCGCGCTGGTTGATGATCGCCTGCGCCGGTTCATAGACATACTCGATCGGGTCTTCCAGCGTAATCATATGGAGCGGACGATTCTGGTTGATCTCATTTAAAATTGCCGCCAGCGTCGTTGACTTGCCGCTTCCCGTCTCGCCGGTTACCAGAATAATGCCTTTATTCCAGCTTGAAAACTGATTCACTGCTTCCGGAAGCCCCAGCTCCGACAGGTTCGGAATCGTACTGCCCAGAAGACGGATCGCCGCAGAGAGCGCGCCCTGCTGCCGGAACAGATTCACACGGAGACGCCGTCCCGCAAACGAAGCACTAAAATCCAGCTGTCCGATCGCCTCGATCTGATCTGCCGCATTGCCTGCCAGCTGGCGTCCATATTCCTCACAATCCTCACGCGTCAGCCCGCCATCCGTCAGCGTCTCGATTCTGCCGTCAATTCTGCATTTTGGCGGCAGCCCTGCAATCAGATGCACATCCGATGCCCTTTTTTCAGCTGCCAGCGCGATTAATTCCTCGATTCCATACATACCATCTGTCTCCTCTTCTCTTTCTGCACCATTTACAGCGCCAGCAGCGTCCGGATCACCTCGTCCACCGTCGAAACACCCTCTTCTACCAGCTTCTGCGCGTGTTCCAGCATCGGAACATACTGGCTCGCTCTTCTGGCTGCCTCTAAGAAACGTGTCCGGTCAGCTCCTTCCAGAATGCACCGGCGCAGCTCCTCCTGAATCAGCATTACCTCAAACACACCGATTCTGCCCCGGTATCCCGAATGGAAGCACTGAGCGCATCCGGCTCCCTGCCAGTATAATTTTCCAGGGTTCTCCGGGATTCCTGCCATCTCAAGCGCTTTTTTCGGCGGCTGAATCTGGGTTTTGCAGTTCGGACAGATTTTCCTCAGCAGCCGCTGGGAAATAACGCCTCGCAGTCCCGCCGCAATCAGGTATGGCGCCACGCCCATATCTCGCAGACGGTCAATCGCCGAGATCGCATCTTCCGTATGAATCGTGGTGATAACGAGATGTCCCGTCATTGCCGCACGCATCGCGATCTCTGCCGTCTCACCGTCACGGATCTCGCCGACGCAGATGATATCCGGATCCTGACGCAGAACTGAGCGCAGACCCGATGCAAAAGTCAGCCCCACTTTTTCATTGATCTGCACCTGTGTCGCGCCTTTGATATGGTATTCCACCGGATCCTCCAATGTAATCAGGTTGGTCCGATCCGAAAGAAGTTCGCGGATCAGCGTATACATCGTCGAAGATTTACCTGAACCAGTCGGTCCTACAATCATGATAACTCCGGAAGTAAGCCCTAAAAGTGTATCAATCTTTGCATCCTCCACTGCCGGAATACCGATACCGCGGCGGTTCAGCGTCTCCTCATTTCGTTTCAGAATACGGATAACCACTTTTTCTCCATACAGGGTCGGAAGGGTGGATATACGCATATCAATATCTTTTCCTCTTAAATGCATCACCGCACGACCATCCTGCGGAATTCTTTTTTCGACGATATCGAGCTGGGACATGATTTTAAGCCTCGAAATGACCGAATCCTTGAGTTCCGACGGGATCGTCATGATCCGATGAAGCTGCCCGTCGATACGCATCCTGACGACCATCTCCTCCTCCGTCGGCTCAAAATGGATATCCGAAGCATTTTCCGAAATGGCACGCTCAATAATCGAATTGACCAGGCGGATCATCGGTGTCACATTTTCCTGTCTTTCTCTTTCCGCCATCTGACCCTGCCCCTGACGCACCTCTTGTGCCGCTGCCGTCTCTGCCTGCATCTGCGCCATCGCTTCTGCCGCTCCCTCGTTGCCATACAAAATATTGATCGCACGCTTCACTGCCGGTTCAGAGGCGATCATCGGCACAATTCTCTTTTTGGAAGTATGCTGTGCTTCCTCAATCGCCATGAAGTTCAGCGGATCCGCCATTGCCAGATAAAGCTGGTCTTTGGAAATACGCACCGGTACGATCGTCATTTTCTTTGCCAGGTTTTTCGGCACAAAACGCGACAGTTCCGGGCTGATATCGACCCGCGTCAAATCAATATAGTCAATGCCCAGCTGCATGCGAAGCGCATCGATCAGCTGACCTTCCGTGATATAATGATGCTTGACCAGCGTTGTTCCCAGACGTTCTTTCTCCTTCGCCTGATAGTCAAGCGCCTCTTTAAGCTGCCCTTCTGTGATCAGTCCCAGCTCCAAAAGCATGTCTCCCAATCGCTTTGTACGCATTCTCTCTACCTCCCTATAAATATGGATCTAGTTATTCAGCCATTTTACTGCGGAAATCCCGGATCCGGTCAAAGCAGTCCCGATCCATCTCGATCGCCGTCTGATTTCCAGTCGTCACAATCCACGCTTCTTCCAGAAGCCGCCGGATGATCCGCGCCGCCTCTTTCTGATCCTCTGCGGTCGTCTCACGGATCTCCTCTGTCCAACGACGGATCTGTACAATATCCAGGCCATTGTACGCATACTGCATCGCTGCCATCCGCCGTCCCAGACATCCGCACGGCGCCGTCGCATTGCCGTAACTGCTTAAAATATAGCCATTCCGATCTGCCTCCGAAAGCTGCAGTTTTTCCAATACACCCGCTGCCGCCCGGATCGCCTCGATCGTCTCACTGACCTTCGGATCCCGGTATGTACTCGCCACGATCCGGTCCATCGTCGGCGTAAATGCAAACGACGCGCTGTATGCGCCGCCCTGAAAACGGAGCTGCGGCACAAAATACCGGTCATCCAGCGCATTTACATACGGAAGAATCCGCCCAGAAAATCCATCTACAGCGCTCAGCTCTGCCGAAAAGACGGTATACTGGCTGGAGCTCTCCACAATTACCGCCTCCCTGCGCGCCGGAACCGGAAAAGTATACCCCGCATTTTCCCCTCCGTTTTTCGTTTTACTCTCATGATCGGGTCTCTGTTCTTCCCGCAGATTTCCAAGAATCCGCCCCGCACAGTTCCTCATCCATTCCAGATTTTCCCTCGGTGCAACATGAAGGATCGTCACCGCTGTTCCATGTAGGATGCGGTCGCGCACCTCCTCCATCTTCTCTGCCAGCTGGAAGATCGCTGCATCCTCCTGTTCCAGGTGCCCGCGCAGCTCTTTCAAAAACTCATAAAACGCCTGTCCGCCGACATATTCCTGATACCGCGTATTGATGCTATAGCCAGATGCCGCCAGACGCACCGCCAGCGAATACGCATCACTGCGCGACTCATCACAGGACGGAATCGTCTCATCCAATGCCTGAAGAACCGCATTCTTATCTCTCCAGAGTGGATGTAATAAGAGTTCCAGCAGGACATACAGGCTCTCTTCATAATCCTCCGCCATCCCATACCAGCTGACCGCCAGCGTCGGATGGCTGTTTCGTCCCGCCCGAGCCTCCGGATGTCCCTCATTCATGGAAAAATCATGCAGATAACGCTCAATCTGATTTTCCTTTTCCATTCTGCCATACCGGGCATTTTCAAGCTCTGAAACAAACATTGTATATAAAGGAATGTAAAAACGGTCCTCTTCCGGCACGCCGCTCAAATCCAGGTATAAACGGTTATAGCTGATCGCTTCCAGATCCGACGGCGATTCATAGACCGAAATCCCATTTATCTCATATATCTGATATTCCGGCGTCTCTTCCGGCGGCGGAAGCTCATCGACCCGGATCATAAAATCCGCATTCGAACACTCCGACGCATTCCACGCATCAAAATCCAGGGTCTTCGCAATCAGCGCATCCAGCTCTGCCTCACTCATCTCCGCCTTCATCTGCGCCAGATACGCGTCGCGCTCCTGCTCCATCGCCTCTGCCATCCCCGGCGTCGGAACCGTCGTGACAAGAACCCGCCGCTTCGCCGCGCCAAGCTCTGCCGCAAACCGGCGAATCTCCGCCTGTGCCGTCCCTGCATCCAGAGAATCATAGGCTGCCGCCTCATCCGCATACACATCCGCATCGCCCGTCAGTGCCCATTTCAGGCTGACTTCCGGCACGATCGAATCAGCAAATACATCCGTATCTTCGCCTGCCGTATAATCATGTATCGCCCGCGCCTTGAGCGCCGTCTCCACCACTGACGGGTCGATCCCGCGCTCCTGCATCTCGCACAATGTCTCATCCGACACCTGTCGGAACCGTTCTGCATCCTTCGGACTGCTGTCTGTCATTTCGAAAACAAAAAATGGCTTTTCTGCCTCCATCATCACCGATGCGCTCGCATCACAATGGATGCCCGCCGTCCGCAGCTTTTCCCTGAAAACCGATCCATCCACATTCATCATTCCCGCAATGATGCTGTACTGGATCAGCTTTTCCCATGAAATGCCGCTCAGATCCATCGCATACGATACCACCGCCGCATTCTCCGATGCGTCTCCCCGGTAAGCAGGACTGGGAACGGTTGCCTGACGGAAGAATGATTCTCCCCCATTTTCCAAACCATATGGCTCGGGGCTGTAAAACGCACTCATCCCTATATTCTGCATTTCCTGTTTTTCCTGTCGCCCGCTGCCTGACTGGAAACTCCATCCGTCTTCTTTTCCATAGCTTTTCTTTGCATCACACAGATACTCTTTATCCAGGAATGCCAGAAACCGTTTCCAGTCCAGATCCCCATACAACAAAATCAGAGCATTATCGAACCGATAAAATCGATCATACATCTCCATCGTATGTTCATACGTCAGATCCTTATAAAAACGGTGCGCCTGTCCATTCGCATTTGCCGCCGTCTCCCCCGGATACAGCGCCCGCAGAATATTCCGCAGTGCCTCATTATCTGTATCATTCAGCATGCCGAAATCCTCGCTGTACACCGTTCCTGCCAGCGTAATCGGGCTTTTGCGGTCGCGCAGCTCATAGCGGACCGCTTCACGGTCAAAAAAGCGGCGTTCCCGCCGGATTCCCGGCGCTTTCATGCAGCTTAAATACACATCTGCCATCTTAAGCAGCTGTTCCTCGCTCTGGCTGCACACCGGATATGCCGTAAATGGTATATAGGTAAATGCATTTACAAATGTGTGGTATGTCTTGCTGCAAAGATCAAAAAAAATATCCTTACTCGGATATTTATCAGAGGAAGCAAGTACCGAATGCTCAAACACATGGTTCGTGTCCGTCTCATCCAGATGCGGTGTCCGATAGGAAATCGAGAATCCCCGGTTTGTATCTTTATTTCTGATATAAAACAGGGACGCCCCGCTTTTCTCATGTTCAAAATACAGTGTCTGCGCTCCCAGCGCCTGCAGTTTTCCCACCTGTTTCAATGTAAAACCTGCTGTCTGAAATCCCGGCTGCAGTCTCACATCTGCCGCCCTCCACTGCTTTGTACCTGCCATTCTTTTATCATGCCTCCTGCCATCATTCGTCTGCTGTCTTTTCTCTATATCTATTATACAAGAGCACGTCCTATATTTCCATAGAAAAAAGCACATCCGGTTCACTCTGTGTTCCGGATGTGCTTCTCTGATTCATAAATCTATTATTTATTCTTTCCGCAGCACTTCTTATATTTCTTACCGCTTCCGCATGGACACGGATCGTTCGGATAAATCTTATGTGTATTGCGGACTGTGCCAGATGCCTTCTGCTCGCGGTACAGCTCTGTTCTTCTCTCCTCAGTCAGGATTGCATCCCACTGCGGAAGCTCATACAGCCAGGTAGCCTTTGCCTCTACCATGTTGTAATATAACTTTTCCGGATCGATCTCAATCTTAACCTTGGTATCCTCGTCCATGGTCTCGATCGGGTTCTCATAGCCCTTTAAGCTCTCATTGATTCCATCCAGGAAACCGGTCATGATCATAACTTCGGTATCATACTTCTCAGCCAGTTCCTTAACGGTACCTTCTACAACCTCAGTCGGGTTTGCAAGAATCTGCTCGTAAATGCCTTTCTCAATCGTAAAATATCCAGACCAGAGTTCCTCTTTCTTTTTATCATCCAGCCCATCACCATATGCCAGATTGCGCCAATTTTCTAACAGTGTCATCAGTAATTCCTTCCTTTTTTCGTTCTTTCATTACTATAATAACATAGTGTATTTAAGTATATAACAAGTTGGGGGGATTTGCAAGGAGGAAAACTGGCATCTGCCTATTTTATCGCATAAGCAAAAATATCACTCATTCCGTATCGCCGCCAACGGACTCAGCTTCATTGCGCGCATCGCCGGGAAGAATCCGGCTGCCATGCCGATGATGATGGCAAATCCTACCGATGGAACTGCCAGCCAGATCGGGATCACGGACAGTTTTCCATCCATTCCATATAAAAAAGTCGCTGCCAGAAACTGGTTAATCAGCACGGAAACCATAAAACTCAGCGTCAGTCCGATGAGTCCTCCCATGAAACCGATAAAACCTGCCTCAATCAGAAACATATTTCGGATGGTTGCAAGGGAACATCCTAACACTTTCAGCACGCCAATCTCCTTCGTCCGCTCATAGATGGACATCATCATCGTGTTGGCAATGCCGATCGCAGCTACCAGCAGGGAAACAGCGCCGATGCCGCCGAGGGCTGCCTGGATCATGTTGGACTGCTGTTTGGACTGTTCCAGCCATTCCATCTGGCTGTTTGCCTCATAGCCCATGTTGCTGATGGCTTTCTGTACCTCTATTACATGATCCATATCGTCCACATTGACCGTCGCTTCCTCATAGACAAAATAATTGTACGGTTTTCCTTTTTTATTGGTCGGCTGACCCGGAATCGGCTTTTTCTTGAACACCTGTTTTAGCTGTGTCTTAAGCTTATCCAGATCAACGTAGACGCCGTAACTATAATCACTCCACTCATCCGGTCCGCCTGCGACCAGACCGGCGGTTTTCAGCATATATTTCTTCGGAGCCGCCACCTTCTGGCTGCCGTCATCACCGCCGGAATTGCCCTTAGACTGATAGTAGGCATCTGTGTCAAAGATCGTGAACATCGGCTTATTGATAAAATCGATATCCGGCATCTCTCCGGTGTCCCAATAGCCTTTTCCCGTCTTAGCGTTGCTGAAATTCTGCGCGACCATGTTTCCGACCACCATCTCCATATTCTTCGTTTCGACAGTCGGCAGGCTTCCTTCTCCCAGTTTGATATTCTTCATTGCTCCCAAGGGGATCCCATGCAGCTGCACATTTCCCTCGTAGACACCCTGACGCATAATCACATTCAGGTTCAGATCCGGATAAGCACTTGTCACATGCGGAATCTTCTCAAATGTCTTCATCGTCTCATCCGTCATGAAACTGTCCTCTGGATTTTTCTTATCGCTGGAATTTCCATTGTTATAATTATACACCTGAATCGCGGTCAGGCTTCCATAGGAAGAATACTGTTTGATGGTAAATTCCTTCAGTCCTATTCCGATGGAAACCATGACTACGATCGATGCCGTACCAATCACGACTCCCAGAACCGTCAGAAAGGTACGGAGCTTTCTGCGAAACAGGTTGTTGACGCTCATCGTCAGCAGATCACTGAATCTCATTTTCACCGGTCCTTTCTATTTTTTCTTTCCCTTCTGGTAATTCGTTTCTTCCTCGTCAACCTCTTTCTTTTCATTTTCTGATATATATGTTGTTATTTCCGGCTCATCCCGTCTGCTATCCAGCTCCTCGTCCAGGTCATTTTCAAGTGCTTTTTCTGCTGCCATTTTCTTCTTTTTTCTCTTCCAGACAAGTACACCGATGCCTGCGCCCACCAGCGCAGCGATCACAAGCACCAGAGCTATTCGCCCCGTGCCGCCCGCTTGCGGCGCATCAGCATCCGCATCCATGCCGTCTCCCATTCCATCCATGCCGTCCACCCCGTCATCGGAAACCGCCTCACTCACGTTCAGAAGCATTTCTTTTTCGGTCTCTGAAACGACTCCATTTTCATCCTCATAGGAAATGATGATCTTTACTTTTCCATCATCGGTTGTCGGCGCGATCGCAGTCAGCATCGTATCGACATTGCCGGTTTCGCCCGGCTTGATATTTCCCACGTAAGCGTCAGCTGGTTGGATAGAATCTGCCTCAAAACGCGCCATAACATTGTAAAGAATTACTTTTCCGGTGTTGTTGATGCCAAACATGACATTCGTCTCAGAACCAACCTCGATCGCATCCGGCATCACATCGATCGTGCTGGTGTTCAGCCGCGGCTCCTGTTTGACCGGGAGGGCAATTTTGACTTCTTCTTTGGCATTTTTAAATTCCGGGCTGTCGTACTGCTCCTGGATTGTTATGCGGTATGATTTCTGCTCTGCCGTCGGCGCTGCCTTGAATACCATCGACAAATCCGCCGTCGCCCCCGGCGCCATATTGTTGACTACCACCGAAGTCGAACCGCTCTCCGAGGTAAAGATCGGTGTATTTTCAACCTCTTCTGACGCAAATGTAAACATGATATTGGAAGCCGACACATCGGAGGAGGCATTCTTCATCCGCACGCGCAGCTCAAACGGCTGCCCGGCATAGATTTCTGCCGGAATCGTCTCGAAACTATCTACGATGATTCGGGATTTGGTACGATCCTGCTCGCCCGCATCGGCTGAAAGCTCATCGTCATCCTTTCCCTTGACACGCACGTAAAATACCTTGTCCACCGGATCGGAGAACTCGCCGCCCTCTTCTTCGCGGTATGTAACCAGATAGTGAATCGGGAAAAAGCCCGATTTTACGTTCTCGCGCACCATCATGCTGTACGGAACCGTCACCATCTGCCCTGGTTCCATGTCGCCCATCTTGCGGTTATAGTTGCCCTCGTTGATATCAAACGGAAACTTTGTTATATCCGCGTCAAGCTGCATATCCACGCGGACATCGTAAACCTTTTTAAGCCCCGTATTCGTCAGATTCACGCCAAAATTCATGACCTGATTGTAGCCCGCATACGGTGTCTGCTGGTTGTCACCGATGGAAAAATCGTAATCCAGCTTCGTGTTGTCGTCTTCCTCGGTGGAGGAACCATCGTAGGCGGATACCCAGATGTTGATGCCGACTTTTAGGCTGTCATCAATATAGAAAAACGCCTGATAATATCCTGCTGCCAAATCCCGGCGCAGTTTATACGTCAATGTTACACTTTTAGACGAACCTGGCTTTACATCAATTCTTTTTTCTTTAAACGTATTTGAATCAGCTTCAAATGGAAAATGTTTTCCAGACCATGAAATATTGGAATCCGAATCACTGTCATCATCGTCATCATCATATGTATAAAATTGATCGTATTGATCCGCATTGGCTAAACGAATTGTTCTTAAATAATTATCTCCTTTGCTGCCATTATTATGAACCGTCATCTTAATCGAAATTTTATTTCCGGCCTTTCCGTGCGGCACTTTACTGACGGTAATTAAATCATCGTTATATTTTGTCATATCCAGCATTTCCGCCTGCGCCGTCCGGCTTCCTCCCACCGCCAGCACCGCAAAAAGCAGCAAAAACACCGCCCATCTCTTCCACTTTCTCATACCTCTCATTTTTCATACCTCCATATCCTCTCACATTAAATGCTGCTTTTATCAATTTCTCATTCTATCGTCAGCATTCCTGTGTTTTAGCCTTCTATTTTCCCATCTTCCTTACCCATTTGCCGATTCTCCTCTATCTTCACAATCTTACCATCGATAATATGGAAGATCCGGTCCGCATACGCCGCCAGATGGTTATCATGCGTGACCATAACCAGCGTCTGGTTCTGTTCCCGGACGATCCGCTGCATCAGTTTCAGCACATCCATCGTCGTATGGGAATCCAGATTTCCAGTCGGCTCGTCTGCAAAAATGATCTCTGGATGTACCACCAGCGCCCGTGCGATGCCGACACGCTGCTGCTGCCCGCCGGACATCTGGTTCGGCATATGATCGCCGACTTTTTCCAGTCCGACCATTTTCAGATATTTTTCCGCCATCTCCCGGCGCCTGACGCGCGGCACACCGCGGAAGGACAGCGGAAGCGCTACATTTTCAACCGCATTCATCGTACCGAGCAGGTTATATGACTGGAAGATAAATCCGACCCGCTCCCGGCGGAATGCCACCAGCTGGTTCTCGTTTAATTTTTCTATGTGCTGTCCGGCTATGACAATCTCGCCCTTCGTCGGCTTCTCCAGCCCCGCCAGCATATTCAATAAGGTAGATTTACCCGAACCGGAGGTACCTACAATCGCACAGAATTCGCCACGGTACATCGTAAAATCAACGCCGTTCAGCGCGTATACCTTCGTCTCGCCGACGCGGTAGACTTTATATAGATTTTTTACCTGTATGACAGGTTCCCGTTTCCGGAATTCATTCTTCCCCGGCACTTTCCGCTCTTCCATCAGCCTTCTCCATTTTCTAACTTATTTCATGCTCCTGAATATTCCATCGAAATCCATTCCTGACAACCTGGATTTATACAAGTTTCAACCATTGCAATTCCAGTTCTTCTTTCTACATTATACCGGATTTGTTTCAATTCTCCTACCTTATTTTTCTTAATGTTCCTTACGCTTTTCTTACCGTTACTGTTCACACACGTGTGCCCAGCAACGGGATTTTGCCGATGCTGCGCAT
>ENA-ORRZ01001212-ORRZ01001212.1-human-gut-metagenome-genome-assembly--contig:-NODE-1212-length-17870-cov-2.529161_pt1 | contig 17870 bp, 21 predicted proteins | sample MGYA00242185_ERZ509152 | MGnify/ENA primary metagenome ERZ509152 (study PRJEB26280, sample SAMEA2338668) | human gut metagenome | biome: human gut; feature: human-associated habitat; material: faeces... | reverse complement strand
AGACAAATTTGTTCATTTGTGCAGTGGGTGTTTGGCGATACCTGGGGACGGATGATGAATTTAGTCTGCGCTTTTTCTATTATGTAGCTTTAAAGTTTTTGTTAGGTTAGATTATCTCCTTTTTATGGGATAATTAATAATAAATTCATAATGTTTTATGTTATGGACAAAGGTGTGGGTGAAGAACAATATATAACGACAGCTAAAAAAGTTGACGACGCCGAAGGCGTATCAAGCGAAAAGAAGAAAAAATGGTTTGTAGCAATCGTTAATAACCGTTCAGAAAAGAAATGTGCACAGGCTTTGTCTAAAATGAACTATGAAGTTTTCGTGCCTATCCAAACAGAAGACCGCATTTGGAAAAATGGAACAGTAAAAACTGTAGAATGTGTACTTATAGCAACTATGGTTTTTGTTTTTTGTACGGAAGAACAACGTAAAACGGATGTTGTGAAATACCCTCTTGTCAAACATTTTATGGTTGACAATACTCAAATAGATAAAGCTGGTAAACATCCCATCGCTAATATTCCAGAAAAACAGATGGATATTTTCCGAAAGATGCTTGAAAAAGCGGATGGACCTATAACAATTGAACACGTTCCACTATGTGTTGGTGATAAAGTAAAAGTTATTAAAGGCAAGTTAAGCGGAATTGAAGGTCGAATTCTCGATCAAAGAAATGGGGAAACATTCTTGATAGTGGAGATTGATCTATTAGGGTGTGCAAAGTTGGAAATTTCTTTAGAAGATGTAGAGAAGATTGATTGATAAATATATTCAATCGGTATAAATAGAAATTAAAATATCAACATGATAAACTTTACAACTCCATATAAAAAATTGTCTGATAAGGAATTGGTAGATCTTATTCTGCAAAATGGAAATGAGGAAGCAATGTTATTTATCATATTTAATAAATACGATCCTTTACTTAAGACAATATGTAGAAAATATTACGATACACTATTTTATTATGAAGAATTGCAAACCGAGCTATTTATTCATTTTAAGACTAATGATTGGCATGCATTACGTGCATTTGGATGGAGGTCCAGTTTTGGAACATGGTTGGGAAAAGTTGCCGGGAACCTATTTTTAAAAAAAATGCCGGAATTGATAGATATTGGGAAAAATACGATCTATATAGGTGAAGATGGCGGCAATGTAGGATATAATCCTCCTGCACCAGAGCCTGTCGATGAACAATGTATGGTTATGCTCATTGAGGCGATTCAGCGATTAGAGGATAAAGATCAACGTTTTATTCTTTTAAGAGAATTCGAAGGTTATGAGCCTTGTGAGATTGCAATACAATTGGAAAAATTGCGGCGTAAAGAAGGACGACTAAAGACTCGTAAGGTAAATGAGCAAATTCAAGAAATAATGCCTACGGCTGAATATGTTCATATGCTCAAAGGGCGGGCAAAGGCTAATCTTCGTGTCATTGTTAATGAACTAAAAAAAGATTTCGAATGGAAATAACGGACGAATTGATTGCAGCTTATATTGATGGTAATGTTACTGTAAAAGAGCGACAGGAAGTACGCCGTTATTTAGCGGTACATCCGGAAGAACGAGATTTAGTTCTTGTACTTATGGAAGGAGTTGAAAATTATTCGGATGAAGTAGAGAGCACAACTACCGCTACTTTGCAGCAAGAACAGTCATTTACTGATATCGCTTATGCAACTGCTGCATTTGCGCCTCGGAAAGTTGTTCGACAGGAGTCTAATCCTAAAGTGTTCGTGAATAAGTCACAAGAAAGATCTTTAAGAATGTCTGCCTTGTGGAATGAATTACAAGAAAACGAATAAAGTGTTGTAAAAATGCAGGATGTATTAAACAGGTCATACAAAGGTTTGCTGAATGCTATAGATAGCTTTGCCAATAGTGCGACAAGCATACAATATTCACTTCCAACAAACAAAAAGAATGTTGAAAAGCCGAATTATGTGTACGCAGAGGACAATTATATGGAGGCTGTTCTTAACAATCCTGTCACGTCCAGAACCCTACGTACTATTGCTAATCGTTTATACGGGAAACAGATAGAAGAAATCATATTAAATAGTTCTCAACTTTCAAAAGATAATTATCCTCAACTTTGGGAAAGTTACAATTATTGTTGTTCTGTACTAGGTTTAGAAAGAATTCCTGCCCTATATATTACGTCTCGTTTAAAAGGTATTAATGCTCTTAGTATAGATATAAATAAAGAGCAAATTATTCTTCTCAGCTTGCCTGCTGTTGTGATGTTAGGAAAAATGGAATTACGTTTTCTTCTAGGTCATGAACTCGGTCATATTCAACAAGGACACCTTATTGCACATACAGTGCAAGGTCTGTTAGAAGATTTGAATAAACACGTAGAATTGCTAGCTCCTGTCATTACTGATATCTTAGATGTACCGTTAAATCGTTGGTATCGTATATCAGAATTTACGGCAGATCGTGCAGGATTTTTGTGCTGTCATGATATGGATGTTATTGTAGGTTTGTTTCACCGATTGGGATTGGAGGCGTCAGAATCTTCCTTTTCTCGCCTTGCAGAATTATCTCATGCGCATCCGCTGAATAGTACAAGAATAGAAAAGCTTCAAGAATATAAAATGCAAAGTCTAGCGGAATATGATAAGGAATAAGAAGATTTTAACAGGTCTGGACCACTCCCAGTATGAGCATCCATTTGATCAAAAAGCATTAAAGGCTTTAGAGGGTACTCCAGGACTTAATATGGCTGGTAATTTTATAACTAAATATACTATTGAAAAAGTTTATACAGTACAGTATACTGGTAGTAATTTGAAAGTAACTAAAGAAAACTATCCAAAGATATATGAATATCTTGAGTATGCGTGTCAAATCTTAGATATGCCTAAAATGCCGGATTTGTATATTCAATGGGGTTATAATATAAAGGCCTTTACTGTTGGTTCGGTAAATCCGATTATCATACTTGATTCAGGATTGATAGATCTATGTGATGATGATGAGATAATGTTTATAATAGGTCATGAATGTGGACATCTCAAGAGTAATCATATGTTGTATCATATGATGGCGCAGGTTATCCATATGGTTATTGATGCTATTCCATTTGGTAGTATTGCCGCAGCACCATTGCAATATGCTCTTTACTATTGGGATAGGATGTCTGATTTTACCGCGGACCGTGCAGGATTACTTTGTTGTCAAAATAAAGATGCGGCAATACGTGGTTTTATGAAAATGGCCGGTTTGCCGATCAAAGAATTTAATAATATGAATTACCAGACTTTTATTCAGCAGGCTGCAGAATTCAAACAACTGGATTATGATGCAATGAATAAAGTTATTAAATTTATCTCTATTGCAGATGCATCTCATCCTTGGACTGTAATGAGGGCGGCAGAGCTACTTAAGTGGATCAAGAAGGGGGATTTTAAAGAGCTTTTGATAAACAATCATTGTTTAAGATAATATTAACATTTAACAAAGAATATATGGCTTTAATTGCAGGAACTGTAATACAATTTACAGATGGAACAACCGGAATCGTTCGTTCTATGATAGGCGAAGGTGGTCAGGGAGAGGTGTATAAAATTGACTATAAAGGAGAAACGAAGGTGCTTAAATGGTTGAAAAAACATCCTGGACCGGAAGTTGCTAAAAGCATACAGGCGAATATTGCACGTAAAGCTATATTGCCTGCTTATTTTCTATTGCCTATAGCTTTATGTGATAATAAACTAGGTTTTGGATATGTGATGGATTTAGTGGATACAGACACTTATAAAGAACTTAAGAAATTTATTTTCAGGGCAGAAACATGTTATTTTGAAAATTATAATGCAACAATAAATGCCTGTTTAAATCTTTGTTTGGCTTTTAAGAAATTACATGCACATGGACTTGCATATTTTGATATGAATGATGGTAACTTCTTCTTTAATCCCCAGACAGGAGATATATTAATAATAGATACTGATAATATCGCACCTGCAGGTAGCATAGTAACAAGTGTTCAAGGTACTATGGGATATATGGCACCTGAGTTGGTTTCATTTAAGATTCCAGAAGGTGTTTCAGGATCAGAAGTAGAAAAATATATCCCAAGGCCCAATAGATATACTGACTATTGTTCTTTGGCTTATGTGCTTTTTAGAATCATATTTATTGATGATCCTTTGCTGGGGGAGTATCATCTGGATAGATTTCCATGTATGACACCTAAAGCTCATAGGTATATATATGGAGAAAACCCAATATTTATATACGACCCTAGCAATAGTGATAATAGACCAATTGAAGAGATATCACCAACGGTTGTAGCGAGATGGAATCGCGATGTGCCATCGTATGTAAAAGATGCCTTTGTTAAAGCTTTTTCTTACGAAAATCTCCATAACCCCAATTCGAGACTGATGGAGAGTGAATGGGTTAAAATCTTTACAAAGTGGCGCTCACTTACCTGTTGTTGCCCTAAGTGTGAAAAAGAAACTCACTTTGAGTATAAGAATGAAGAACAATGTGATAAATGCAAAGGTAGAGTATCAATAGGTTGGATGAAAATTGCCGATGACAATGTGGTTATACCTTTAGTGAAAGGTGTTAAGTTATATGAATCTCAAATAGGCATAGAGGACGGTTATTTTAAGGAGATTGCAAAAATTGGTAGAAATTCTAATAATGCAATGGCGATAAAGAATACGTCATCATTTGATTGGCTTGTTCGTAGTTCATCAGGTAGTAGCCAACAAATTGTGAAACCAGGTGAGCATATGGAAATTTACGATAAGATGATAATACGATTTAGTAATTTCAAGGAAGCAAAAATTAGGCTCAAGTAATTGAAATATAAAACATCAAATAACATTTTTGTTTAATTTAAAACATAAAGATTATGCCAAACAATCAAGAAACAGGGGTAGATATACCTCAAAGTGCTGTTCGAAGCCTTACAAACATTTTTTTCCTGACTGATACATCGGGAAGTATGTCGGACAACGGTAAAATTGACGCTGTAAATAATGCAATGCACGAGGCAATCCCAATAGTGCGAGATTTTGCAGCCAAGGAAGCTAGCCACAAGATTCAATGCAGTATTTTGGAATTCAATACAGGTGTAAAGTGGATTACAAAACAGCCTGTTGATGCTGAGGATCTTCAATGGATAGATCTAAGTGCATCAGGTGCAACATATCTTGGTGAGGCGTACAAGCATCTTGCATTAAAACTTTCAAGAAAGGAAGGTGGAGTTATGGCACAACATTTAAATAACGCTCCTATTATAATCCTTTTAACTGATGGATATCCTACAGATGATTCTTCTGCTGGTTTATCTCTTCTAAAGAAAAATAAGTGGTTTGCGGTTGCTGTCAGAATTGCAATTGAGATTACGGGAGGGGATGTTGATCGTCAACAACTTATTGATTTTACCGGTACTAAAGAATTGGTTATACCAATTGCATCTGATGAATTACAGAAATATTTAAAAAACATAGTAGTGAAAACTATGACACATTCATCAAATGCAGAAGATGTTATAAATGCAGTTACAGCTGGAGGTGGTAGTAATACCACTACTCCTACTCCCAAACCGATTCCTGCTCCAGCCCCATCAACGACTCCTGGTTCTGGTGGTAGCATGGATTTGGATGACTTTGATTTTTAGTAATATGATATTATATTTACTTTGAGAGGTTATATAATTGAGGATAAGTTATGAGATGCTGTTTTAATACACATTATAGAATACCTACCTTAATATATAACCTCTTAAATGCGGATCTCAAACGCTGAATTCTTCAATAAGCGAGTGTCGCAGATACCTTTGATTCTGTTTTGTTGCACATATTGTGTGTAACTTGAAAAAGGGATTCAAGCGATAGGTATATAGATACCAGTAGATGAAATAGAAATGAATAAATATGAAGTTATTAACCAATATATTCTTTCTTATGGACACATCAAGAAGTATGCATGGTCAGATGATAGATGCAGTCAACATAGCGATGCACGAAGCTGCAATACCCATTATCAAAGAATCTGCAGCTAGGTACGATGGTCGTAAGATTCAGTGTAGCATTCTAGAATTCAATGACGAAGTCAATTGGATTTTGGAGGCAGTTGCTGCAGAAGAACTACAATGGATTGACTTGAGTCGCCGATGGAGGAGCAATGCTTGGTACGGCTTATATGCAACTATTGTCAAAACTATCAAGAAAACAAGGTGGTCTTATGGCCCAGTACATGAATACTCCCCCTATTATAATTCTTGTTAGTGATGGTCAATCGATAGATGATGCCGATACAGCCTTGGCTTTCTTAAAAAGGAACATATGGTTTAAGAGAGCCATTAGGTTTGCATTAAAACTGCCTGGAGATGTTGATCGCCAAAAAATAATCGATTTTACTGGAACAGAAGAGCTGATTTTAAATCCAGTAGAATGGATTCGTGAACTAAAAACCGGATTAGAAAGCTGCTTAATGCTACGGTCTTAAATCTATATATATGTAAGTGTGTTTTTGCTTAATAATTTCAGAGAGAATCAGAGCCTTATAGATTTTGAAAACTGTGATTTTCATATTATGATAAATCATAATAGAGTTTATTAAGTGAGTAATATTATTTTGATTAGAGTTTTAAATTTGAAATTATAATAATATGAGAATATATAATAAATCAGTAGAAGGCGCAAGTCATAAAGATTCTGGACTTCCTTGTCAAGATTACTCAATCAGTCAATCATTTGATAGAGGTAGTATTATCGTAGTTTCAGATGGGCACGGAAGCAAAACATACGTTCGTAGTCAAGTCGGTTCAAAGTTTGCGTGTGAAATAGCTGTCGAAGAGACAAAGCATTTTGTTTTGAATAACTATGATGTGTTAAAAGAGAAAGGTGTTAAGTCGATTGCCTATACTCCAGATAGCGGTGATGCTCAGGACTCTTTATTTATGACATTCTTTACGGCTATTCATAGTAAGTGGTATGATGCGATAGTACAGGACTCCCAAATCAATACATTTACAGACGATGAAAAGTCTAAGTTAGGGAATGCTGACATTAAAAAAGCATATGGTTGCACATTGATTGTGGCTGTAAAAACGGCAGACTTTACATTTGCCTATCAAATAGGTGATGGTAGATTGTTTGCCATAATACCATATATTCGCAGATGGGAACAACCGGTTCCTTGGGATTCACGATGTGAAGATAATGTTACAACTTCACTATGCAATATCAATCCTGTTGAACGTTTTAGATATTATTTAAATTCAGGTGATAATCAACCATTTGCTATATTTATATGCTCTGATGGAATAGAAGACTGTTACGATGGTGAACATAATGCAATGTTTGCATCGGAAAAAATGGAGGTAGAATACACAGAAATATTGAGCAATTTCCTTCAGAAAGAAAATTTTGATGACTTATGCGCAGAATTCCTATTGAAGGGAAGTTCATTGGGATCCAAAGATGATATGAGTATTGCATTTATCATTGATGATATCTATAACATTCAAGATAAGTGGATAGAACTAAATAGATTGTATCGTGGTGCATTCTTAATAAAGTCTGAACATGATTACTATAAAAAAAATATAGATGAAAATAAAGGTAGATTGCTTACTCTTGATAAAAATGTGGAACAACTAGATCTTGCAATCCAAGCTCTAGCACCAGACATAGAAGCCAATGACAAAGAGCTGAATAAACTTCAATGGGCAAAAAACGAAATGGAAAATCGTCCTGTAGTCTGTGATAGCTTTATAGAGTTGATTGGCAACCTATTGGATACAATAAAAGTCTGGTGTGATCAATACCGTGGTAATGGTACTGTATCAGTTACAAATAAATTTCATGATACCCTCAAGGAAAAGTTGGAATGTGCAATTATCAATATAAAGGTTAAAATAGAGGAAATGCAACAGCAAATTCCAGGAAGAACATCTAAACTTCAAGCAGATATTATAAAAATTGAAGCAGCCCTCACTCAATTAAAAACTAAAAGAGAACGATACGAGGCAGATCGTCAAAGACATAAAAATAAGAAAGAAGAGATAGAAAAGGAAAATGAAAAGTATGAGCTGTTAAAAGAAGAAAAGAAACTTGCATTTGACTCATATAAGCTAGCTAATACGGAGAATTCCAAACATATTAACGAAGAACTCAAGAAGTGTATGGGAGTTCAAGTGATGCACTCGTCTGGAGATGTGTCTGACGAGGTCAAAGATGTTGGTCGTAGCTGGAATATTGCCAAAAGCCCTGACGAGCACATTCAAATTACAGTATATGACAATAATGTACAGTTTGTGCTTACAGATTCAAATGGCGTAAATAATCATTCTATTTCACTCGAAAGTTTTAAATATCTATACACTATGATTGACGAATTGTACAGTACTTATAAATGTTCATTTGAGTTAATCGACCAATATGTAACGATAATTACAACAACTAATGAAAGAGATGAAATGATTAGTATCGAATTAGACCATGATTCTGCAAATATGATATGGGGGAAATGTATGGAGCTGATTAATAAACAATAGTTATAAAATGGCTCTAAAACCCTCGTGTTATATAAGTGAAGTATTGCGATTCATTTATGAATTCGATGCCTCTATTTTTAATAATCCTTTGAAACTTCTAGGATATATAAGAGATTATTATGTTGGGAATAAATTAGTTGCTGATGATTTCGTCAATATATTAAATGCCCTAAGTAATAAAGTTGAGAATTTTATTATAAATACTAAAGATATATCAAAGATTAGATTAGAGGGTGCAAATAATAGCGAAAGGAGCAAAATACAAACTGAACTATTTAAGGCTATATACATTAGTAAAGATATTAAGAGAATACGTAACATTGAATCAAATATTGCTGTCATATATGGTGAGTCTGTTGAATACTACAAACAAGTAGAAAGTAATACATATGATTCACCCATTATATCATTTAGTGGGGGTGTTGATCGTATTGTAGGATATGGACAACTGATAAATTTCGTTTGGGAATGTGGCAACCCTTATCGACTATGTCTAACTAATGGGCATGAAAGTATGGATGTGACGCATCTAGATTCTTTAGTTGTTAGTGCAATGTTTGATTGTTATGAACTAATTTTATATAACGAACAGGGTAAAATAACTGATAAAAAGATAGTGAATTTGCAATATAAAAAGAATGTATATTGTATAAATTGTGGTGCGATTTATTTTGATGCGAATGTAGATAAATACTGCACAAAATGTGGCGTAAAAATATTCTATGATTAATAAGTCTAAAAAATTTAGATGTTGGCAGAATTTAACAGGAGCATATGATTTGGTGTTCGAAGAAAACATTCTCCTCGTTAAAGTTAACATGCCATATACATTCAAGTGTGTGAAAATTGTAAATAAAGATGGCAATGAACTTTACTCAGAAAGTTATTTATCTAATGAATGTGAATGCAAATTGAATCTTTTACCTGGGAAATACTATTTTTATCTCTATGGAAGTAAAAATGGGGTTTCTTATGAGGCATACATTGGTGGGAAGCAGATTATTATGGAACTTGATACAGACAGCAACTGGTATTTTGTTTTACCAGTATATTCAAAATGGAATCGTTATTTAATAGAAAATGGTCTGTTAGATTATGTGCTTTGTGACACATTTGTAGATAATAATCATACCATGAAAAGAATTGCTAACAAACTGACTGCCGGATGCAATTCTATTAGAAAAAAGGTATTGGCAATACATGATTTTGTAGCCCAAAACATATACTATGATTACGATTCTTTAGTCTCTAACGAGAATAGATATCGCACAATTGAACAGATCGCAAAAAACAAGAGATGTATATGTCAAGGATATGCGGACTTTACGCTAGTATTGTTAGCCTGCGTCGGTATTGAAGTAGAAAATATACTATGCTATGTTGTTGGTAATATTTACGAACGGGGCTGGAGTAATATTAAAAATAGGACATCTGAATTAAACCATATTATAACTCGGGTAAAACTAGAAAACAGGTGGCTATATATGGATGTTACTTGGGATTCAAATAATAGATATGAGAATGGTAAGTACATTAAAGGAGCAAATATATCACATAGATATTTTGATGTGACATTACCTTTTTTGTCTACTACACACCGATTCTTTGAAAAGAAACCTTGACAATAGTATTACACTTCTATGAAATAATAATCCATATTATCATTTCTAAGTGGCAAGTTCAAAAGTCATGGAATCAAAAAAATGTATAAATTCAGAATGCTGTGCTGATAATCCAGTAAACGCAAAATTTTGCAGAAAATGCGGCACAGCGTTCACGCCGGCTGATAGGTACAAGCAGATGATTAGTTCTGCTATCAGCAAAGTCTTTATAAAATGTTCTAAAATAAATGCCGAATCATTTACACTTGACACCTTTAGAAATATAACATTTCAGCCAGTATCTGTTGTAAAGATTCGCTTTGTAAATAGATTTGTATTGTTTCTTTGTTTGCTGTTTGCAGCATTGTGGTTTGCTACAATAACTGGACTAACTGGTGAGATTTTATCAGAAATAGACCGTTGGTTTTACGAAGAGTTATTCATCTATCATCAATATATCGTAGAATTGGGATGCTTAGTAATAGCAGGTTTATGTACCCTCTTTATTGTTAAATGGTGGATAAAGAAGTTGCAATATAAGCTCAATGCAGATTACATTGAAAGCAACTTTGTCAATGACGGAATTATGCGCATTGCACGCAAGTCTCGAATGGGTTTGTTTGACAAAAATAAAACTAAGGTGCTTCTATCTTCGAACTACTCAAATATTGAGAAGTTTGATGACGAGCATCTAATCCTCTCTGTAGGAACGAAGAAAGGCTTATATAGCTTGAAATATAGGAGAATCATTGTCCCTATAAAATATGAGTCCATATCAAAGTTTATGAGCTCTGTTACCACGGCAAGGTTTAACGGTAACGATTATCACTATGATGTAAAAGGCAATTTGTTGCGATGAAGAAACTATTCAATAAAAAATTCGGCGAAGAACATAACTTTTGGATGAGTTATACAGACTTGATGTCTGGTTTTCTCGTTGTGTTTATCATATTGAGTGCTATTCTTTACAATCATTATAACGACAAGGTTGCTGAAGCAGAAAAAGCTCAACAGGAAGCGGTTGTGAAACAGGAATTGTATGAAGAGGCCTTGGCTTCGCTCGAACGTGCGAGTTTAGATTTGGAGAATGAGCGGTTGAATGTTCAACAACAGGCTGACATTATAGATTCTCTTAAACAAAATAATCTGAAGAATTTAATCCGACGCTACCACGATGTGTTTGTATATGATAAGCATGTCAAAGTAGTTTTTGATACGATTAAGGGAAGTATCATATTGACTAATAAAGATACGAGAAAAGACTTGTTCGTTCAGAGGAATGAACCAATAATGCAAAAAGAATTGAAAAATTATCTGCAATGTATTGGTTCCTCTTTAATTTCCAAAACAATGATAATATGGAAAGAGCAGAATAGGAGAAACATAGAGCTACGCATTGAAGGTCACACTGATCCTTTATGGGATGGAGAAAGAGGAACAGATTACGGATACATACGAAATCTCGAATTATCATCGGGACGAGCAAACCTTGTATACAGCTATATATTTAATAACTGTAACTTAACTTCCGAACAAAAAGAGTTTGCTCAAAAGCAAGTGATTAGTGTCGGGTACTCGTTCTCGGATCGAGTGCAGAAGAATAATATAAACGATGCCTCTTTAGACCCAATGTCACGAAGAATTGAATTTAGAATAATCTCAAAATAATAACTATGGATGAAATTATTAAAATACAAGAAGTATCAACCACAGTAGTAGAATCTCATTATCATAGTAATAGGACTGTTAGTCACTGCTGTTTTTTTTGTCTTGTATTTTAAAAAGTTAAAGTCAAAACAACTGCTTAATTATGTACCTAACGTATGGACATCGTTAGGTATCTTAGGCACCTTTATAGCGATAGTGGTTAGCTTGGATAACAGCGGTACCAACTCACTGAGCGATGTCGATACTTTAGTAAAAAACATAATACCTGCATTTACCACATCCATTATAGGTATAGTTGGTGCTGTAATTTTTTCTATTGCCATAAAGATTATCTATGCATATGAGGAAATGGAAGAAGATAAACTTTATCGAAGAACTGTAGATGATGAAAAATCTCCCGAGTTAGTTTTGAACGATATAAAGGTTTCATTGCTACAGTTGATAAAGGTCTCTAAAAATCAAGAAGCGAATATAAAATCGTTCTTGGAAGGCTATGTACAGCAATTAGATGCATTCTATAATAGAATATATGAATCAAACAAAGAGCAGGTAAAAACTTTATCTGATGAGTATATACATAATGTCGCACAAGTATTAGCAGGAACAAACGAGGAGATAAATAAACGAATAGATACACTATTGCTCTCTCATTCTGAATCCATACAAGTATATCTAAAAGCGGAGAAAGAGAAACTCGATGAAGTTGCTAATGATATAAAATCATTATTGAAAGGTATTCCCGAAAGTGTAGATGAAATGAAAGTTGAAATGATTGATGCATTGCGGAAGGCAATCATTGAGAAGTATAATCAATTGCTGGAGGGTAATGATGTCTTTACCAACCAACTTCTTGAAAGAGTTCGCACATTCGAAGGAGAGTTGGCTGCTGCTACAAGCCGGAATTGTTCAGATACACTTAATACAGCACAAATTGAAATACAAAGGATCATTACTCTACTTGAAAGCAGTCTTCAGTCTCAATCACATTCAATAGAAAAAGTTTCTGCAATGTTGAGTATTGATATAAATAACTTTGTATCTGCAGTCTATAAGTCTATCGGGGACTATGAAACAATGGTAGAACAGTTGAATAAACTCATCCCTGTTTTGCAAGAGCAGGTTAAACACTCTGAGGATAGTGTTGCTGCCGCAGAACAGAATAGTGTAAGATTGACAGAGGTACTAAAAACATTGGATGAGATTGTTAAGAAGAATCAACAGCTTCGTTACGAGTTAGCTCAATGGAGGCGAATTCATAAAAAGGTTAAGATTAACGATAAAAATGGCACTAAAGAGTGTCCTAATTGTGGTGCAGAAAATCCAATGGATGCCAATTACTGTCGTAAGTGCAATTACGGATTTTGGGATTGTGAAACAATTGTTTCGAGTTTAAAGTAAGACCACATGAGTGAATATAAAAAGTGTCCTACGTGCGATGCGGAGAATCCCATAGCTGCTAACTTTTGTCGCAAGTGTCGGTATGAGTTTTCCGAAGCGACAAAAGAGGGTTCTTCTTTGAAACCAGAGATTAAATATTTCCATATTAAAGAAGCTCAATATGTTATTGGCAGTACAATTCATATAGAATGGGACGCTGATAACTATACCAAGATTGAACTTGCCGGAGAAGACGCTACATTGTATAAGAATGTAGAATTGGTTGTAGAAAAGGCTTTTGAAATACAGATAGTTGCGTACAATGACTATGATCAAATAAAACAGTCGATTAGAGTTGCACCATATTCATCTCCTAATATCCATCGTTTCTCCTCATCGCATTCTAGTATCAAAGCAGGCAGAACTACAAAATTGTCTTGGAATGTGGATAATGGCAAAAGGATATTATTAAAGTCTGATATAGGTGAAATTGATGTATCTACACAGGCTGAATTGGAGATAGCTCCAATCGCTGATACAACATATACTCTTATTGCGGTTGCGGTTGATGAAAAGATATCTGTTTCAAAGGATATTACAGTCAGAGTCTTTCAGGAAGTAACTATCAATGATTTTTCATCAGATATACCACAAACTTTAGAGTCACAACCAGTGGAGTTAAAATGGGATGTTGTAAATGCCGATAAGATTATGCTATATCCCAATGATATCGATGTCACGAAACAAACCTCAATCAAGATATTTCCTAACAGAACTACGACATATACTTTGATTGCAAGCAATGCCATTTCTCAAAAAGAGCAAATGCTTACTATTGGTACTCGACCTTTACCCAAGCTTGATGTCAAAATGTCTGATAGTTTATCAAGGTTGCATATTTCCTGTTGCGAGATAGACTTAATACCGTTTGCAGCCTCTATTAAAGAGACGAACTTAGATAGATGGATGCTTTCTCCAACCGAGCAAGATGTCTCAAAAAGAATATGGAAAAAGAGCCTGTGGAATCAATTAAAGAGGATTCTTCCAAAAAGATAAAGTTATAATGAACGACTCGGGCAAGTATATTACAAATGAGTATAGATCCTTGTTGCGTAATGCAACAGTGGTCTTATCTATCGTATTATTCGCCGTTATAGGAATAAATGTCGTTCTCGCTATTATAGCACCTATTTGGTCAATAAGGTTATTTGTCATGTTTGGTTTAATAACAAGTGTTATGTCTGTTTGGTTTCTTTATACGTCGATAAAGCATTTTATCGACTATCGGGATCAATTAGTATTAATCAAATGGATTGCATCATTCCTATGTTTACTTATTGGTTTGCTGCCAGCAATGCTATTTGTTTACCTAAATCTAGATTGGGGACTTCTGTCCACATATGGCAAGATGGCAATTGATATCTACTGTTCCGTTGAAAACATGATGTTACCAACAACATTTGGGACTTTGGTGAGCTTAATATATTGGACATTAACAATACAACTGTATAAAAAAAGTTATACTGCATATTTGTGCATAAATAAGAAGAAGGAAATATATGGGAAGTAAATTTCAGCGATTTCTGTGGACGATAGCTGGAGCAGAATTGGATATTCTAGAAAATTGCAGAACAGACCACAAGAAGTTTTCTGCTATAGGAGCTACTATTTTGATGACAGCTTTTATTGCATTTTGTGCAGGAACATCTGCCGCCTGGTATTTTACTCAGAGTGGAAATGAAACATCCGGTAGTCTTGGATGGGCAATGATGTTTGGCTTGATTTGGGCGTTATTAATATTCTGTATAGATAGAAGCCTTGTTATTACGCTTAAAAAGGATCCGACAGTAAAGAAACAAAAATTCTGGGTGCCGTTGCTATCTCGTTCCGCCCTTGCTTGTATCATTGCTTTTATGGTATCTATCCCATTGGAGTTGGTTATTTTTGAAGACTTTATTGCAGAACAGAAATTTTTCTTTGATGAGAGTTCTGCAAAAGAGCTCTCAGAAAGTACACGTGCTCATAGAGAAGAGGGCGTGCTGAGTGGAGAGATTGATTTATCAACTTCTACAATGGGGAGGCTTGATAGCTTAAGCACTAACCTCAGAGGTAATGTCAGTTCTCTAAATTCGCAAATACAAGCAGAGAGAAACAAATTGAACAGACCTACTACATCTGCATTTATTACTGCACAAACTCAGTACAATAATTATAGCTCTCAAATTACTGCGGCACAAAGAAATTTAGCAAATGCCACAAATGCCACTGATTCTGCAAAGTACACCTCTGAAATCAGCCGTCTTAGAGAAGTAAGACGATCATATTGGCGCACTATGGATAGCGAAAAGAAGACTTGGAATGATAAACTCAGTAAAAAGATCACGGAACTTGAAGGTGAGCGAAAAATAGCGGAAGGACAAATTGAACAAAATACATCAGACTATGCACGGGAGGCTGGCAGATTAGCTCGTAACCGTGATGCTCGAGATTCATTGGCTACGGAGCGAGGAAAAATAATTCAAGATTTCAGGCAGACTTCAAACAATGGTAATCACTTCATTCAGAACTACCGTATCTTGGAGTATGCAGTATGGAAACATGATGCAAATGGTGATCTTCCAACTGAATTATTCTTTTTGTGGATGATTCGTCTGTTATTTTTCATAATCGAGATTTTGCCTACTGTTGTTAAGATTGTCACTCCAATTGGTTCGTATGACAGAATGGTTTATGCTGAAGAGAAACAGATGATGGAGTATTTAGCCTCAACAGAATACATTGACCGTATTCGTAATATGCATGATGTTGAATTAAAAGCTAGAGAAGAACAACTCAAAAGGCAACATGAAGTGGAACTAGAACTGAAGAATGATATACTTGAAAAAGTCAAAGACGCACAAGTGGAAGTCGCTGATGCTACTGTAGTTCAATGGAAAGAAAGTGAATTATCAAAGTTAAAACCTCATAGTTCCGAAGTAGTTGTAAAGTAGGGTTAGAAAGGGAAATAGGGAAAACAAGATTAGATATCATATTTTGAAAACCTAAACAATACGTTATGGCGGATGAATGTAAAAAATGCATGAGTAAACTTCAATCTTGGTCTAAATTCAAAGATTTGAAGCAAAAAGAAGGAATAGGCTTGGCTATTTGTGGTTCGTTAATTAATGGACTGGATCATTTTTGGTCAGGGGAGTCGCGATCATGTAAACAAAAACCGGACTACCGAACACTTGATTTATATTACTGCCCTAATTGCAGATCGTATTATCTTAAATGTCCTGGGTGTAATGCAATCAATTCATTGGCGGAAATGCCGAATGAGACTCGTACAATTGTGGTATGTTCAAGATGCCGTAAGCGAATATTATATGCAGAAGGTGATTACTCAATGGGAGGCGGTTGAAATTCGACTGAAATGTGTTACATAAAAACTTTTTATATGAAGTTTAGAACAATTTTAAAGGGACTTGATGCTACCGAAATTTTGCATCCGCAAGATAAATCGACAATAGAAAAATTGAATAGGATTCCGGGATTTAAGATTATTGTCGATAAGACCATAGTGAATATCATGGAAAAGTATGCTGAAATAGAGTATTCGGCAGAAGGTATTAATGTAACTTCTAAAAGTATGCCTGCTATTCATCGCCAATTAATGGAAGCATGCCGAGTATTAGATATGAAGGATATTCCTGCCTGTTCTACTGATTGGTTTTATGATATAAGTTCTTTTACTGTAGGCGAGCAAAAGAAAAGAATGGTTTTACAATCAGGAACAATAGATCTGCTTACATCCGATGAGCTACTCTTTGTGATGGGGCATGAGTTGGGGCATATGAAATGTGGGCATAAAACTTATCATATGTTTGCAGAGGCATTATATATGCCAATAGCAAACTCTGATTTGAAGGTATGGATGAGTTTAGTAAGAATGCCTTTATTGAATTGGTACAGGGTTTCAGATTTTACAGCAGACCGTATGGGCTTGTTGTGCTGCCAAGATATCAATGTCGCTTTCAGTACAATGATAAAGATGGCAGGCTTACCCCAAAAATATTATGGTCAGGAGCACATTAAATCATTTATTCAGAAAGCCATAGAATTCAATCAGAAATACTCTGGCACTATGGATCGGCTCATCAAATATCTTTCAATTAATGCTGCAGCAATGCCTTGGCTCGTAATGAGGGCGTCGGAATTATGGAGTTGGTATAGCTCAGGAGAATATGATAGAATTTTGGATAAAAGTAAGCGATTAAAATAAATTATAGTTGAATTAAAAAATTAATGTTATGTATACTCAAGTAAATCATCAACTTGGCTACAGCCAAGTTTTGCCAATATTAAATGGTAACATTATAACAGAGGAGAAAAAGAAAGCCGTTATTCAAGCTATGGGTTTAGCTGCATGTCAAGCCAAGTGTTTGAGATGTAATCATTGCTCGAATCTGCGTTGTGGCAATAGGAACTAGTCTGTTTTATAGGTAATAATTCTTATGAATATACGCACGAGCAATAATAACATCTATTCTTATTTTAGGCGTACAAATGAAATTGTTGGTGGTATTATAGATGATGATAACTATCAATGGCGATTTAATCCATTGACATCATTTTCTGCTATGCCCGATGTGTATATGTATATAATCGGGCTTACAGAGCAGTGTAACCTTCGCTGTTCTTAT
>ENA-ORRZ01001181-ORRZ01001181.1-human-gut-metagenome-genome-assembly--contig:-NODE-1181-length-18260-cov-3.875254_pt1 | contig 18260 bp, 16 predicted proteins | sample MGYA00242185_ERZ509152 | MGnify/ENA primary metagenome ERZ509152 (study PRJEB26280, sample SAMEA2338668) | human gut metagenome | biome: human gut; feature: human-associated habitat; material: faeces... | reverse complement strand
GCAAGCCGGACAGCCCACTCACCTCCCCGTGATTTGTAGTATACCGAGTTCCCTACAAGAAGAATTATAAAGAAAAAGTAGGCTCAGGCAACCATTTTCATAACGTTTTGTGCCTGAGCGAAGCGAAAGGAATGGATATAACGATGAAAAAGCCTAAAATTAAAATCAGTTTAATAGATCAAAAAGGACATATGGGGTGCCATCGTGGTCATCGAATTGGAGATACCTTTGACTTTGATACCGAAAGAGGCGCTCTCTGCCCAATGGCCATGCACGTGGCTTTCCCTTACATTGACATTCTGCGGTATGGGGGAAAACTCCCCAGCCAACCAGATGGCTCCATTGTATTCTGCTGTCCAGATGTGGATGTAATCAATGTATTTAAAATTGAAGTAGAGGAGGAAAAGAACTGAAATGAATCCTTATATCAAACAAGCAAATCAGCAGTTTGTTCCTGTATATAATCGTTATCCCATTGTATGGGACCATGGCGAAGGTATGTACCTTTATGATACAGAGGGAAAACGGTATTTGGATTTCGGGTCTGGAATCGGTGTGTGTGCTTTGGGATATCACGATCCAAATTACACACGTACACTGCAAGAACAGATGGAGAAGCTGCTACACACCTCTAATCTTTTTTATAATGTTCCTGCAATTGAAGCTGCAAAGTTGTTCAATCAGGCATCTGGCATGGAGCAGGTGTTTTTCACAAATTCTGGAACGGAAGCAATCGAAGGTGCAGTTAAAATTGCTAAGAAATATCATTTTTTGAAGCATAATAATCATAATGGAGAGATCATTGCCATGAAAAAATCCTTTCACGGCAGATCTATGGGGGCGTTATCCATAACAGGGAAAGCAACCTATCAGGAACCTTTTGCTCCTATGCTTGCTCATGTTAAATTTGCCGATTTCAATGATCTGGACAGCGTTAAACGCTTGATTACAAAAAATACCTGTGCAATTTTTATGGAAACAGTACAAGGTGAGGGCGGAATTTATCCTACTACTGAGTACTTTATCAAAGGAGTCCGAAAGCTGTGCGATGAGAACAAAATTTTGATGGTTTTGGATGAGATTCAATGTGGTATGGGCAGAAGCGGAAATATGTTTGCGTATCAGCTGTACGACGTTGCTCCCGACATTGTGGTTTCGGCAAAGGCTTTGGGATGCGGAATTCCGGTAGGTGCAATTGGAACCAGAGGGGCAGCAACCGGTGTATTGTGTGCAGGAGATCATGGCACAACTTACGGCTCCAATCCTCTGGCCGCTGCAGCCGTTACTGCTGTATTCCAGCTTTATCAACAGTATGACATATTGGCGAATGTCAGGGTTATGACGACCTATTTAGATAAGGCATTGTCCGAATTGACCGCTCAAAAAGTTGTGATCAAAGAGGTGCGCGGACTGGGGCTTATGAAAGGAATTGAACTGTCTGTACCTGCCGCATACTATATAAATGCTTTACAAGAAGCGGGAATTATCGTAATTCCTTCAGGTTCACATGTGATTCGCCTGTTGCCTCCGTTGATTTTAGAGAAAGAGCATATTGATGCGTTACTGTATGTGCTTAAGAAAATATTATAACTAGAGTACATATATGCTGAATCAACGTGAATTCCAATGATGAGCGATCTCTTGATAATTCGGCACAAAAGGAGGGATAGCTGTGAAGAAAATTGAAATTATTGCCAGAATTACCGAGGATAGCGGAGCAACAACTGAGAACCCGTTGATGGTTTGGCATGATGATGGTGACTATGAAGGCTATCCGTTCCTATCTTCTACACTGACATACCCAGGGTTGGAAATTAGATTACATCAGCGGCGGGTACTACGTAATGGTAAGGATGTGAAACTATCAAGATATGAATACGGAGTTCTGGTATTTCTGGCGCAACGACCTGGTTGGTTATGCAGCAAAGAGCAAATTTTTGAAAATGTATGGCATGAGGATAGTGAAAGCTCTTTGGTAGCAATCGCTAATACGATCAGCAGAATCCGTCAGAAAATCGAACCGGATAAGGATCATCCCATTTATATACAAACCGTTTCCAGCTTAGGATATATCTTTGCTGCCAAACCGTTATAGAAAAATAGTCATGGTGCTTTGCCATGACTGTTTTTCTGCAAAAAAACGAAAATTAGTATGCCATTACAGCGGTTTTACAGAGAAATGCGATAGCAGCCTGTTATAATGGATAAGAAAAACTAACGAAGCCCGTCAAAAAAAACGGTATCTTGACGGGCTATAAAGACACGCCCATACCTGTTCCCCTTCAAGCTCCGTTTGAGCAAGGAGGGGTGTTTTTATGTGTTGGGATACTATGCTGCTGATCCGAAGCAGCACTATTTATTGAAACCGGATATCTGTGTAATGGTGATCGCTTAAAAAAAGCGACTCCCTGCAATTGGGATATTCCGGACAACAAGAGGAACAATCAGAACATGAAAAATACGAATTAAGCGTCTGCGTAGACTTTTATGTCTATGCAGGCGCTTTTTTGCGTTCCGGCAGAACTTTATGCCGCTGCCGGAGTCCACCGCTTGTCCTTCGTTTTCGCATGAATTCGAAAAGGAGGACAAGCCTATGGCAAAGCCATATAAAATTCCGGACTTCAGAAAATTATATCCGGAAGCAAGCGAAGAAGTAATCGCCGTTTTAAGAATGACAGAACGGAAGATGCAGTATCAGGAGTATGACTTGAAAACAGAAAGAACCGTAATCGACCATAAAACACAGACCGTTCGGGTAATCCCAAGCCGTGAGGATTCTTATGAACGCCTGCTGGAACAGGAAGTGCAGTTTGAGGGGGAAAATCAGACAGAGGAATCGGTCATCCGGAATATGCAGTTGGAACAGCTGTATAAGGCCCTTTCCCTGCTCTCCGAAGATGAACAATATCTTATCAGACAGCTGTTTTTTGAAGAACGGACGGAACGTGATCTGGCGGAAGAATTGAAGATTTACCACAATGCGGTTCACAAGCGGAAAAACCGTATCCTGAAAAAACTCAAAAATATTTTAGAAAATTTGTAATCCGGGGTGTGCAAAGATTTCCGCCAACGTGGAAGTAAGTGAGAGGACTTATTCTCTCATCTGTTCTTTGAAAAATACTGCCATCAGGCAGTCATATCCGGCAGCACAGATACATTAGCTGTTCAGCCCAAAAGGAAAAGCACTGGAAGGATACGCGGGGACCGCCTGCAGGTGGAGTACACCTGTCAATACGATCACATCAAAGGCGCAGAGCGAGAAATATCCGTTCCAAAGCAGCCTGCGGTGGGCTGCCCTGCCATGACCTGAACAGCCTACAATGATACTTCCGTCCAGTCACAGCCCCGTGAAAAGCGGGATCACGCAATGAGGGCGGCTCGGAGAGATCCTCGGAGGGGTGAGAATCCCATGACGGTCCCTGACCAAGACCGGTCTGTGTCTGCCGCCCAGTGATGCATCGCATCCGGCTTCGGGGAGTAGTGTCGAATAGAAGCCAGAGAAAACGAAGAACAAGTCGTTTTTCATAACAGAAACTACGGCGGCAGTTCCCTGTCTTCCTGATGATACAGGCATTGTAATGAATCGGAACTGCCGCTGTCCTTGTGTTATGAAACTGGGCAAAAATAAAGGAGGAAAACAGTATGAATCAGAAAGAAAAGCAAATGGTGGAACGGATCATGGATACGGAAGCAATCGGGTATGCCTATTTGTATCCTGCAGCCGGAGGGGAGCGCAAAGAGTATTTGATTTCAACCACACCGGAAAATCTCGCAAATTTTGTCGGCGGCCATTTCATGGATGCCCGGCAGATGATAGTAACGGATATGCTGGATCGGCTGATCTTGGATACGGCAGGTGGATTTTTGAATCGGTGTCCGAATCAGAATCTCTGCCGTGAAATCTTAAAATCCCTTGCCCCGATCCAGATGGGAGAAGCAGAGCCGGGAGAAATCCTTGCCGTAGACAGAGACACAGCAGATGAATATTTTATGGAAGAAGATCAGGCAGTCACAATGGCGGAGATTTCTATGCAGTAAGAGGTGGTACAGATGCAGATAAGAAAAGGTGATATTTTCTATGCGGACCTCTCCCCGGTTATCGGGTGCGAGCAGGGCGGCATCCGTCCGGTTTTGATCGTTCAGAATAATACCGGCAATAAATACAGCCCGACCGTGATCGTGGCTGCGATTACCGGACGCAGGTTCAAGCATCCTCTGCCCACTCATGTGGCTTTGTATCACGTCAAAGGGCTTCGGTACGGATCGGTCGTACTGCTGGAACAGATACGGACCATTGACACTTCGAGACTAAGAGAGTACCTCGGAAGAATCAACCGAAAGGAAATGGCAGAGGTGGAGCAGTCTTTGGCAATCAGTTTTGGAATGGAGCAGCGATTAAGAGAAAAATAAGCACGAGATATCAACAGTCAGGAGGGATGGTTATGCATCAGGAACCAAAAGCATGGATTTACTGCCGTATTGATGCACCGGAAGATGTGCATGGCATGTTGAAAGTACAGAGGAAACAGCTGATGGATTATGCGGAGCAGATGGGATTTCAGGTGAAGGGCTCTTCCACCGATCTGGCAGCCGGAAACAGTGACATTCTCCCCGGATGGGAATACTTTTTGAAAACCGCCCCTTTGCAGCAGGTGGAAGTTTTACTGGTACATAACCTGTCACGGATTCATCGGGATACCTGTCAGGCACTGAGGATACTGGAACAACTTCAAAAGATGGGGATTGCGGTTTATTCCCCGCTGGAGGGGAAACTGAATTTCGGATTCCAGCGTATCATCGGAAGAATGGAGGGTATATAGTGAGTGAACAGAGAGAAACCAGAGAAATGCAGTATCAACTGTCCAGAAAACTGCTGGATCTGATGCTGAAAAACGGCTTTTTGGAGCCGGAGGAATATGCAAAAATTGATACCCTGAACCGGTCAACATTTTCTCCGGAACTGGCAGAAGTATATGCGTAAAAACACTGGATATCTGAAAAAAGGTGTGGTATTGTGTTGTGCTGACAGGAGGGAATGCTCCTGAGAAAGGAGAAAGCTATGGGCAAGAAGATTACAAAAATAGAGCCTGTGAAGCAAAAACAGGCCGCAGAATATGCCGCTCTCAAACGGGTATGCGCCTACTGCCGTGTCAGCACCGGTAGTGCAGAACAGAAAAATTCCTTTGAAGCACAGGTACAGTACTACACCCGATTTATTGAGGAAAAGCCGAATTGGATATTGGTTGGAATCTATGCGGATGAAGCACGAAGCGGTACAAAAGTGAAAAGTCGTGACAGATTCCAACAGATGATACAGGACTGCAGGCAAGGAAAAATTGACCTCATCCTGACCAAGTCCGTCACCCGCTTCGCAAGAAATACGGTGGACAGTATCCATACCATCCGTATGCTGAAAGAACTTGGCGTAGAGGTCTACTTTGAGAAAGAACGAGTCGGTACGCTGTCTCAGAAAAGTGAACAGCTGCTGACTATCCTAAGTTCCATCGCACAGGGCGAGTCAGAGAGTATCTCTACAAACAGCAGGTGGTCTATCACCCGGCGGTTTCAGAACGGGACATTCACAATAGGCTCTCCGGCTTACGGATACCAAAACGATGAAAACGGCAACTTGATTATTCAGCCGGAGGAAGCTGTAATCGTCCGCAGAATTTTTGATGAATATCTCGGTGGAAAAGGTTCCTATGCGATTGCAAAAGAACTGCAGGCAGAAGGAGTTCCTACCATCCGGACAGCGAAGTTATGGCAGGATAGTGTAATAAAAGGCATTTTGCAGAATCCCGTATATGAGGGAGATCTGCTCTACCAGAAAACATATACAACAGAAGGTGTCCCATTCACGAAAAAACATAATCACGGAGAACTGCCAAAGTATCTGGTATCGGATAATCATGAACCGATCATCAGCAGAGAAGAAGCGGAGGCGGTACGTCAGATTTATGAATATCGCAGGCAGAAACACCACATGGATAATGTAGAGATTTATCAAAGCCGTTATGCGTTCAGCAGTCGGATCATCTGTGGAGAGTGCGGCAGTACATTCCGCCGGCAAAAAATCTATATCGGCAAGCCATATGAAAAGATTCAGTGGAGCTGCCGTCAGCATATCGCGGATATTACAAAGTGCAGGCAGAAACCAATCCGGGAAGATGTGATTCGGCAGATGTTTTTGCGCATGTGGAACAAGCTTGCCGGGCATGCGGAAGATGTCCTGCTTCCCCTGCTTGCGGTACTGAAGGCAGTACCAAACGATGCGGCACAGGAGCAGGAATTGCTCACATTGGAAAACAGAATACAGGAACTCAAACAGCAGAGCCATTGGTTGCAGAAAGTCCTCTCGGACGGCGACATAGGCTCTGCTGTTTTTATAGAACGCCGGAATCAGCTGGATACCGGGTTAGAAGAAATCAGCCGCAGGCAGCAGTTCCTAAAAGAGCAGAACCTGATGGAACAGGAAATTGCACAGACCGAGTATCTGCTGACGGTCTTCCGCACCCGGCCGGTTATGATAGAAGAATTCGATGAAGAATTGTTCCGACTGATTGTTGAAAGGATCAGAGTGTATCCCAACAGGCTGTGCTTTGAACTGAAAAACGGGCTGGAACTGGAAGAACACTATGGAAAGGAAGTGTAATAAATGCAAAGGCGTACACCACTTGGGTATTATATTCAAAACGGCAAAGCCGAGATCGAGCCTGAGACCGCAGAATTCGTGCGGGAGATTTTCAGCACATACTTGGCAGGTATTTCTACATATCGAATCGCAAAAGATTTTACACAGCGGGGAATCTTAAATGCAAGTCATAAATCCTCTTGGAACCACGGATCTATCGGAAAGATTCTGGAGAACCGAAAATATATAGGAGACGAGTTCTACCCTCCCCTGATTGAACAAAGTATATTTGAGCAGGTACAGAGCAGACGGATACAACGGGTGAAAGACTTGGGCAGAGCCGCCCAGCCAAACAGCTTTGCGAATCAAAGTGTCTGGAGCAGCCTGCTGGTCTGCGGAGAATGCGGACAGCCTTACCGCAAATACACAGAGAAAGGAAAGCATCCAAAGTGGAGATGCAAGCATTACATCCATCACAACCGTGTGTTCTGCCGCAACCGATTTTTAAGCGAAGAACAATTGGAACAGGCATTTATACAGGCAGTCAATCAGGTAATAGAAACACCTTCCTATCTGAAGCCGGACTTCAAGGAATTACCGCAGCAGGAAAGTACAGCCGAGCGAAAGCTGACTGTCCAAATCAACCGTCTGCTGGCAGAACCGAGTTGTGATGCGCAGGTGGTCAAACAGCTGGCATTCCAGAGGGCTGCGGAACAATATCGGAATATTCGCATTGATGACAGAGCCTATCAGAATGAGAAAATAGCAGATGCTCTGAGTAGTGTCGGAATACAGACTACATGTGATCTGGTACTGCTGGAGAAAACCATAGGAAAAATTGTGGTACAAAAACATACCGGTTTGGAGTTTTATCTGAAAAACGACCGGAGCATTACCATACCGATAAAGGAGGAAACATAAATGGCACAGGCAAAAAAGAACATATCGGTCATTCCGGCAACGGGAACGTATGACCGCCATATCCGACCACAGATGAAAGCCCTGCGTGTAGCTGCATACTGCCGTGTCAGCACCCTGCAGGAACAACAGGAAAGCAGCTATGAGGCACAGGTCAGCTACTATACAGAGAAGATACGAGGAAATCCCAACTGGAAACTGGCGGGCATCTACGCCGATGACGGAAAAAGCGCGACTAGCACGAAAAAACGCTCGGATTTCCAAGCAATGATCGATGACTGTATGGCGGGAAAAATTGATATGGTATTGACTAAGTCCATCAGCCGATTCGCCCGCAACACAGTAGATGCGCTGATCAATATCCGAAAACTGAAAGAAAAGAACATTGCGGTATTCTTCGAAAAGGAAAGCATTAATACGCTGGAAGGAAGCGGCGAACTGCTCCTGACCATACTGAGCAGTCAGGCACAGGAAGAAAGCAGGAATATCAGTGAGAACTGCCACTGGGGAATCGTCCGGAAATTCGAGGACGGCAAGGTGATCGTCAATCACAGCAAGTTTATGGGGTACACCAAAGACGAGGACGGAAACCTTGTAATCGTACCGGAAGAAGCGGAAGTGGTACGCAGAATCTTCCGACTGTTTCTGGAGGGCAACAGCAGTTACCGGATCAAAAGGATTCTGGAAGCGGATGGCGTTAAAACCGCAACCGGGCAGACAACGTGGTATGCAACCACCATTGACAAGATGCTCTCAAACGAAAAATATATGGGAGACGCCCTGCTACAGAAAACCTATACCGTGGATTTCCTGACCAAGAAGAAAGTGAAGAACCGAGGGATTGTGCCACAGTATTACATTGAAGATGATCATGAACCCATCATTCCCAAAGAATTGTTCCACCGTGTACAAGAGGAAAAGGCACGCAGGGCCAGCATCTACCGTCCAGCATCCCGTAAAAAGGATGCGCCACAGAAAGGAAAATACAGTTCCAAATATGTACTGTCGGATATCATGGTCTGTGCAGAATGCGGTGAGCCGTATCGCAGGCAGGTATGGTCAAAGTATGGACAGAAACAGGCGGTTTGGCGCTGTGACAACCGCTTAAAGCATGGTTCCAAGCGATGCAAACATTCCCCTACTCTCAAAGAAAAAACACTCCATGAAACGATTATGACAGCCATCGGCAGCGTGGTGGAAGATCAGGGAGAATTCGTGCAGGCGTTCCGTGAAAATGTAATCCGAGTCATCGGCAGCTACTCCGCATCTGCAGAGCCGACAGAATATGCTAAGCAAATCGAAGCACTGCAACAGAAAATGTTGAAGCTGATCGAAGAAAGTGCCGGAAAGCAGGCCGCAGATGAGGACTTTGATAAAGAATACCGTGTGATTGCAGACCGGATGAAAGAACTGAAAAAAACAGAAGGCGAAGAAACTCAAGGAATGCCAACTAGCGGATGCTTATGGACAGCGCGTGAAAGATATGGAGCAGTATACTCGTAAGATTGGCTACTTGAAACGGGAGTTTGATGATGAACTGGTACGGCGGCTTTTGAAAACGGTACGAGTTATAAATGAGAATAAAATCGAGCTACAGTTCCAATCAGGAATAGTGATTACACAAAGCATTGATTTCAATGTATAAGCAGTGGCAGGAACTGAAGGATAGTTCCTGCCATACAAAACTGATAAGAATAAAATCCTCAGAGAGACTGAGGATTTTATTGTTGGCAGTTACAGTGACATATAGAAAACACTTGTTTATTCTGATATAATATTTTAAAAGAATGGCATTTTTGAAAATTATAAATTATGAAGAATTGTGAGGAAGAAAAATTGGATAATAGAAAGCGGATGGGAAAGAATAAAGACGGGGTGATATTTCCTGTCGCTCCTAATCTTTCCGAGATGAGTGATACTTATTTGAATTTTATAGAAGAAATAAAAGCAGAGATTCAGAAGCAGCGCATCTCTGTTGTATTGAATGCAAATTCCAGTATGATTTGTCTTTACTGGAACATTGGCAAAGCCATTATAAAAAAGCAGGAGAAAGAGGGCTGGGGTACGAAAGTTATCGACCGCATGGCTAAAGACTTGAAGGACGCATTTCCTGATATGTCTGGATTTTCTCCGAGAAATATCAAATACATGCGGAAATTTGCCGAGTGCTGGCCTGACTATGAAATAGTGCAACGGGTCGTTGCACAAATTCCGTGGAGAAGCAATATTTCTTTGATGGATAAGCTGACAGACCAAAAGAGCCGCATATGGTATGCACAGAAAACAATAGAAAACGGATGGAGCAAAACAATTCTCGATATGCAAATTGAGAGTAGGCTGATGGAACGTGCAGGTCAAAGCGTAAACAATTTTCCGGCAGCACTACCGCCAACAGATTCTGATCTGGTAAATCAGGTATTCAAAGATCCCTATCTGTTTGATTTTCTTGGAACAGATATTCCTCGCAGAGAGGTGGAAATAGAGCGCCAGCTGACAGAACATATTCAAAGTTTTCTGCTGGAATTAGGGCAAGGATTTGCCTTTGTCGGCAGACAGGTTCATCTGGAAGTTGGTGGTGATGATTTCTATATTGATCTTCTGTTTTATCATCTGAAGCTACGGTGCTATGTCGTTATCGAACTGAAAGCCTGTGATTTTGAACCGGGCTTTATCAGTCAGTTAAATATGTACCAAAATGCGGTTAATGATATTTTACGTCATCCAGATGATAAGCCGACAATTGGTTTGTTGTTGGTAAAAGGAAAAAATAAAACTGTAGTAGAGTATTCTCTGGCAGGATATCAAAATCCGATTGGTGTAGCAGAATGGAAAAACCAAATTGCAAAAGCATTGCCGGAGGAACTGCGAAGTAGTCTTCCGTCTGTTGAAGAAATTGAAAAGGAGTTAGAGTAATTGTGCAGCGACCCGTTGCACAATTAAAGTTGGTGCAATCAATGCTCAAAATTTTTGTTCCGCCAAGAGCAAATTCTGTTTTTGGGGAATCTGAATTGCACACTCAACACATGTTGAGACGGTTATTCTGCTGACAAGAAAGGCCCAGTAAAAAAAGAGAAACTGCACCGGATAGACAACTTGCCGAAGTTTCGCTGCAGTTTGATAAAGCCTTCGAACAGTTCTATTTTGAAATGGATGAGGAGGAAGCTAAGTCCCATATTATGCGATTGATTTATCACATGCTCGGTGTAATAAATGAAATTTTCTGTTTCAGAGGAAAAGAAGAAGTCAGGGCTTCAACAGAGGAATGGGTAGTGTGCATTGCAGTGAAACAGAAAGAAATACAATGCCGATTTTGTATTATATAAATTTTCGGTATAGATAACAGGACGAATTTGATATGTACCTTGAAACTAAATTGGACCTATGATAAGATTTAATTATAATAGGGGGGGTTGCACACTTCTATCATAAGCAGGCAAGAGGGAGTGCAGATATGGATAAAGAATGGAATGAAAAATATAGTCAGCAGGATCTGCAGCGACTTCGCGGATTGCGCCTGATGGATGATGACTTTATGTCAAAGTGTTTTGAAAATAATATTGAATGCGCAGAATTGGTGCTGCATATCGTGCTTGGAAGGGATGACCTTAAGGTAGAAAAGGTCGAAACCCAGCACCTTATAAAAAACCTTTAGGGCAGATCAATCATTCTTGATATTTACGCTACCGACCATGTGGGAAAGCAGTATAATATTGAGATACAAAGGGCGGAGGTAAAAGAGCGAGGTATCACAGCAGCCTAATTGATGCCAATGTGACGGAACCGGGAGATAAACTTGAAAATCTCGCCGAGACTTATGTGATCTTCATCACGGAGCGAGATGTGATGGGAGATGGACTTCCGATTTACCATATCAACAGAGTTGTGGAGGAGACAGGAAAGAAGTTTCAGGACGAAGCGCATATCATATATGTAAACGGAGCGTACCGAGATCAATCGCCTCTGGGGATCCTCATGCATGATTTTTCCTGTACAGATCCGAACGATATTACATATGAAGTGCTTGCAGAACGGGTAAGATATTTCAAAGAAGATGCGGAAGGAGTGGCTGCTATGTGTAAAGCGATGGAAGATATAAGAAATGAGGCTGTCATGGATGAAAGAAAAGACGTGGCATGCAGACTTCTTAAAATGGGCGGGATGGCATTGGATAAAATAGCTGAGATATCCAAATTGAGCATAGAGGAAGTACGCATGCTTGCTTCCCAGAAAAACACATAATGCTGAATGATATGAAAAAATGTTTGATTTTAGAGGGACTGCCGGATATGATATGCTCCCTTCTAGGTAGACAAGTGAAATAATAAAAACTTGTCACTTAGAAGGGAGTATATTTTATGCCTAAAAAGAAAATATCTACAGAGCATTTCATAATAAACTTGAAGCCGCTGGAATTACGCAAAGCATGTCAAGAGTGGCAGAGAGACTGAAAGAATTAAGAGAAGTGTCTGGGTTGACCCAAGAAGAATTAGAAATTCACTTAAAGAACGAAAAGAAAAATTGAAAAGAGTGAATGGAAATACGGCATTATATAAGCAATATCTTAAATGTTTGAATGATTATGAAATTGTGGAGGATGCAACATATTATTGAATACAATCAGAAGACGGTTGTAATGGGGGCATACCATGTGGGGCGGATGGTATGATGAAGAGCATACCTTGGAGATCAGAAGGCTGCGTCCAGTGCAACCAAGAGCGGCTATAAAAGTGTGTACGAAAATGTTTGGAAGACCAATGGTTCTTAATTGTGTGGCTGACATAATGGCATTTTTTGTTTACGGCGGACAGGCGATTGTAATGGAAGATATCTGTAAAAAATATTTCCCGACACCCCCCTTTTTTCCGGCGCGGGAGTGTGGCAAGAAATATTCTTTTTCTATTATATAATGCTTGAATAGCAAGGAATAATGAAAATAATACAAAAATATCGGATAAATATATATTACGATTAGAAATGGAAAAATTCGCCTGAAAAAAGGCGAGGTAAATCAGAAAATAATCAATTTTGTAAGTTCGGCATTAGTGATAAACTATAATTGTCACAATAAGGTGCTTTGGGGACAAAAGCTGGGGGTAAGGGGGGAGTATACCTGGGGAGTAGTTCAGAAAAAGCAAGTGGAAATCCAAAAAGGAGAAGGTGCATGATGTATTTGAAGCAGAAAATGCGCAGGGGTATCAGCGCAGCGCTGGTAGCAGCCATGACGGCAGGAAATATCCTGACAGTACCGGCGGCTCCGACAGAAGAAGGCATGCCGAACGTGAAGAACACTGTGGAAACAGAAAGTTATCAGGCGGAACTGAATCTTTCTGACGGAGAAATGGTGTTCAAAAACAAGGTTCGAGGAGAAAAGGAGTGGAATACGGCAGATAAGGCCATGATTCCGGGGGCGACGATGTTTCTTGAGGGAGATAACAGCGCCCGAAAGGCAGATATGACTGCCGCAAATGTACTAAACAGCATGGATGCAGACGGGGGAGCAGCAGGCATGCAGATGAGCGGTGAACTGTCCGGTGTGAAGTCATGGTTTTTCTTTGACAATGAGATTCTTTGCCTTGGTGCAGATATTGCCAATACGGGAGATACGACAGACAAGATTATTAATGTTGTAGACAACGTGACAGTAGAAAAAACAACCTATGCCGGACTGACGAACCCGGCGAACGGCTATCGGAATATTTTGAAGGCATCGGTTGATACCAATGAGAAATACAGCTGGAAAAAAATTGTAGATACTGCAACTAAGGGAAGCCATGCGAGAAACTGGCTTACAGCTTCCGGCATTGAGGATTCACAAAAGTCACTGGAATGGAGCTATGTATTTGGCGATACCATTACCAACTCTAAGGTGTTTTATCGTTTCCCAACAGAGGGAACCGGCGAGGTAAAACAGTTTGAGCTGTGGACGCTGCCGGTAAACGGCGGTTATCAGTACACTCTGGGAGCTGGAAAAAAACAGGGTGATTTTGCCAATAATGCGCCGGCAGAAACAGAAAACAGAGTTCTGGAGAATACGGGAGCTATTCAGGCTGCTGAAAATGAATCTGAGGGGACTCTGGCTGTTAATAAGTGGACAGACGGCGAGGTGAATCTGAAAGGAAAAGTGGCAGAGGTTGCTTTAAATGAAGCGGCATCTGTAGTGATTGAGAAGGACGGCGCAGCTGGCAAGGCATTGATTACTGTGGCAAAGCCAGAGTCAGGCGCATCTTCACAGATTACCCTGTCAGCAGCTCTTGATGCAGAGTCTGCAAAGGAACTCGGCTCTTTAGGAGCAGCAGAGGTTACCACAGATGGGGGAACTGTGACAATGAAGCTGGATACGGCAAAAATGAGCAGTCCGGTTTCTGTAGAAGTTCAGTTAAAGAAGATTGATGTGGTAACAGGAGAGACCATCACTCTGGTAAGAGGGGATGAGGTGAAACTGGAAACACCTGAGGAATTAACAGGAAATGTTACCTGGAGCACAAAATTTCTGAAGTATGATGGAACCTATCTTCGTAATGTAGGCTCATCCAAGAAGAAAAGAGAGCTGAAGGAAGGAGAGACGGATGGCACTCGTAAGGCTGGAGACGCGACAGCGGATCATCTGCTTTCCGTAACCGGAGTACAGGACGGAGCCATCCTGAATGCCAAGAATAAAGGTGAGATGGTTGTTGTTGCAGCGGATGAAAGCGGCAAGAGCAAGCAGTGGAAGGTGAAGGTTTTGCATGAGGATCCGGCAAATCTTCCAGAAGCAGGGCCGGAGGACTATGCAAAGATCCGTACAGCCTGGAAGGAGTCTCTGATTGGAACAAATCTGACAGAAGAGGATGGAGGACAGGAGATCCTGGATATCATCAATGCAGAGGCAGAGGGGTATTGGAATGCCTATGCCTATAAGGGACAGGAAACCTGTGAGGATGTTCCGTGGAAAGGGGACATTGGAGGAGGAAAAGAGAATCCGGATGTTCCTTACGAGGACGACGCAGTGGAATTCCGTCCTGCATTCCAGAAGGTTTTGTCTATGTGTAAGGCTTATGCGTCAGAAGGCGGAAGGCTGTACCATAATCAGGACATGCTGAAAGATATTATTCATATTCTGGATTATATGTGTACCCGTTGTTATGTTCCCAAGAGCCAGACCGATAACTGGTGGACCTGGGAAATCGGAATGCCAAAGGATCTGATTCCGGCTCTGATTCTGATTTATGACGAACTGTCGGAAGAACAGATTATGAAATATACAGAGGCGCTGTATTTCTTCCAGCCGGATCCTTACTGGGAGGGCGCAATCAACACAGCAAGCACCCATGTAAAGGGATATCGAGCAGCTCAGGGCGCCAACATCATCGACTGTTCCACAACGGCAGTTGGTTTGGGCGCTTTAAGAGAAGATAATGAGCTTGTTTATCTGGGAATGATGGCCTCTTCTCAGACCTTTGTAATTCAGCAGGTAGAGGACAGTACGAAGCTGGCAGAGGAAGGCTTTAAGAGCGGCTTCTATCCAGACGGCTCCTATATGGATCATGGACGTCTTGCTTATCTGGGTTCCTATGGCGTTGAATTCATGAAGGGCGGAGTAAAGATCCCGTCTCTGATTGGCGGAACTCCGTGGCAGTATCCGGAAGAGGTTCAGAAGAATCTGGAATATTATATTGTAGAAGGCTTTGGAAACGGAATATACCGGGGAATGATGTTAGACTGCCTGAAGGGCCGTTCTGTAGCCAGACCTGGAGGAAGCAACCGGGCAGCTGGCCGGGAGGCTATGATCTGCATTCTTCAGATGGTAGATTCTCTTAGCGCAGAAGCAAGAGCAACGATTCTTCCTATGCTGAAATCCTGGCTGGAAGAGGACGAGGGCTTTATTGATTCTCTTCAGGGCGCAGAGAATATGGCAATTAAGAAGAAGGCAAGAGAAATTCTGGAAGACTCTTCAATCGAAGGCTATGTGGCACCGGTACATAAGTCCTATCCTCTGATGGATCGAGCTTTCCACAGAATGGATGATTATTTATTTGCAGTTTCCATGTTCTCCGAGCGTACACAGAATACGGAGATTATGAATGACGAAAACAGGTTTGGATGGCATCAGAATGATGGTATGACCTATATCTATGATCGCGATGACATGTATACAGAGAATTTCTGGAATACCGTGAACCCGCTGCGTCTTCCGGGAACAACGGTTGCAGCTATGAAGATTAATAATGGCGCACCGGACAGCTCTGGATTTATTCAGAAGGGCGACTTCCTGTCTACAGAAAGCTGGGTAGGCGGAAGCAGCATCGGAAATTACGGTATCAGCGGTATGGCATTCAGCGGAAAGATCAAAGGCGCAGAGGGAGATGCATCGACAACCTATGCTCCAGAGTTAAACGGCAAGAAGTCCTGGTTTATGTTTGATGATGAGATTGTCTGTCTGGGTGCGGATATTAACAATAAGAACATGAACGTTCCGGTAGAAACAACCATTGACAACCGGATCAGGATGGAAGCAATGGATTCCTGGTTGACGGACAGGAAATGGATCTTCCTGTAAAAGAGGCAAATGTTAAGGAGCTGGCAGACCGCAGCGTGGATGTATCAGGCGTTGCCTGTGAGGACATTCGCTGGGCTCATGTAGAGGGAACGGAATCTGCAGGAACCGGTTATTATTTCCCGGAGGAAAATACAGAGATTCAGGTACGTCGGGCAAAGACAACCGGAAGCTGGCGCGATATTGGAACCTTTGATGGAGAAAGCACGGAAAATTATCTGGAAATGTGGTTTGACCATGGGGAAAATCCCACTGGAGCATCCTACAGCTATGTTCTTCTGCCGGAAACTGATGCAGGAGAAACAGAAGCCTATGCGGCAGCGCCGGAGATTGCTGTTTTAGCCAATAATAAAGATGCGCAGGCTGTATACCATAAGGGTCTGAATATAACAGGCATTAATTTCTGGAATAAAAACGGCGGATCGGTAAATGATGTAACCAGCAGCAGCGCAGCATCTGTGATGCTTCAGGAGTCAGAGACAGGCCTGCTGACCGTAGCAGTTTCTGATCCGACTATGAAAAACCAGGGAACCATCCAGATTACTATTCGCAAGCCGATTGCTTCTGAAGAAAAGCTGGATGAAAATGTATCCTGTGAACAGAAGGAAGATGGAAGTGTAGTTTTAACCTTCCAGATGAAGGGAACCAACGGCGCCTCCTCCATGGCAGAGCTTCAGCTGCAGGCGTCTGTTTATCCGGCAGCTGTTCGTCTGGAAAATGGTGAGAGCCAGCAGTTTGAGGTTCGTGATTATGGTATGGGAATCCAGGAAACATCCTGGTCTGTATCTGGAACAGAACAGGAACTGGCAGAGGGTACTACAGTAGATGAAAATGGACTGCTTCAGATTGACGAGGAAGAGGCAAATAATGCCCTGGTTGTAACTGCAGATACAGATGCAGGAGCAGCGCTTCAGGCATATGTATCCTTAGGCAGCCCGGCGTCTGCCGAGCTTCCGCAGGAGATTCAGGATCTGAAAATCACCATAAGGAATGCTCTGAAGGCAGCAGAAGAAAATGGAACAGATTCTGAAGAGGCCAGAGAAGCTGTGAAGCTTGCAGTAGAAGAAATTGCGGGTACAGACAATGATAAGCTGATTCGCTACATGATGGATGATGTTCTGGCTGTTTCCGAGCTGTATCAGGAAGCATTCGCAGGAACTGAGTATGCAGTGGACGAAGCGGAAGAGGTATCTGAGGATGCCGCAGAGCTGAATCCGGCAGAAGCTCAGGGTATGGCTTTAAGTATTCTGCCGTCCGAGGCAGAAGGTCCTTCCAGAGCAGTTCTGGTGATTGGTGAGGCTGGGGAGGAAGACAGACCGGCAGCAACACCGTCTAATGCAGAGATTCTCGATGAGGAGGATGCAGATATTGTAGACGAGGATGAGTGGATTCTGTCTGAGGACGAGGAAGCAACACCGTCTAATGCAGACTTCATGGAGAATCGCAAGGCCACTGCGTCAAATGCAGATACAGAAGAAGATGCTCCGGCAGCAAAGGCAACGGATTCCAATGCAGAAGAGCCGGATAAAAAACCGGTAGTTCCGGAGAAGCTTGGCGGCGTAAAAGTAGATGCAGATCACTGCTATAGCTTTGGAACACAGCTGTTCCTGGAAAAGGAAGACGGAGAGAGAAACAGACTGTCTATGAAGGCTCCGATTCGCCTGGAGGTAACTCTTCCGGAGTGCATTGATCCGGAAAGAAAGATAGTGGCAGCAGTATTTGGTGAAAACGGAAAAGAATATCCTCTGACCTGGAAGCTGGAGGAGGATCGTCTTGTTCTGATGCTGAGCCGGACAGGTACCATTGTTCTGGCAAATGCAGAGGGAGAAGAACCGGAAAATCCGGAAACAGAGCTGTTCCACGTTGTCATTGATCCGGATATTCCAAATGGTACAGTAACTGCAAACCGCCTGGAGGGACCGGAAGGAACGGAGATTATCCTGAAAGCAGTTCCTGATTCCCGGTACAGACTGAATGCGCTGTACGTAAACGGCAAAAAGGTAAAGACTGCTTCTGACGGAACCTATCGCCTGATTCTGCGTGAGGATATAGAGGTAACTGCTGAATTCAGAAGAAAGAGAACCGGCGGTTCTGGCTCCTCTGGCTCTTCATCACGAGGTCCAGCAGTGTCTGCTTCCGGAATCTGGCAGAACGAGGGCGGCAGATGGAAATACCGCC
>ENA-ORRZ01001176-ORRZ01001176.1-human-gut-metagenome-genome-assembly--contig:-NODE-1176-length-18321-cov-31.154604_pt1 | contig 18321 bp, 18 predicted proteins | sample MGYA00242185_ERZ509152 | MGnify/ENA primary metagenome ERZ509152 (study PRJEB26280, sample SAMEA2338668) | human gut metagenome | biome: human gut; feature: human-associated habitat; material: faeces... | reverse complement strand
GCGTGAGGTGATGCTAACTAAATGGAAACATTATTATTTAGTATTAACCAATAAAACACAAGTGTATGAAAAAGATTATGATTTTACCAGTATCATTGTTATTGATGTCCTGTTCTTTTAGTTCTAAATCACAAAATTCAGAACAAGCATTACAAGATTCAATTAGAGTAGCTGATTCTATTGCTGCTGTTGAGGCTGCTGCATACGAAGCTGAACAAGCGGCAGCAGCGGCGTACGATGATGAAGTTCAAACTTCTAGCGGGTATTCTTCTGACCCCAATTTCAAACCCACTATTAGCCCTAATGGTAAGTATCATACAATAGATGGTAAAGCTAGGCAAATAGAATTTCAAGGTAGCTTAGAGCAAAAACAACAACTTGAAATGTTAGATGAATATGAAAGGAATCATCCTGAATACTAATCAAAATTACTTATATTATGGAAGAACAAGAAGATAAGCTATATTGTCCTAATTGTGGTAGCTCACAATTAACGGCAAATAAGAAAGGCTTTGGAGCAGGTAAAGCGGTAACTGGGGCTATATTAACTGGAGGCATAGGACTACTCGCAGGATTTATTGGGAGTGGCAATGTGAAAGTTACATGTCTTAAATGTGGGTGCAAGTGGAATCCGGGGCAACTTCGAACAACCCCACTTCCCAAATTAACGCCTGCACAAAGGAAAAAGAAAGCCGAAAATGAAGATAAAGATACAGCTATCGGTTGTGCTATTTTAATAGCTATAGTTCTTTTCTTTTGGATAATAATTGAGATAAGTTCGTAATTGTTTCTTTATTAAAAAATAAATTGCTATCTTAGCAGTCGAAAAAGAAACATGCTCTTTCCAGTTAACACCAACTAGAAAGAGCTTTTTTATTATAACTAAAAGTTATGGCAAACGGCTAGGTGTTGAGTCGTATATAAGTGCCAAAATTCATTCTATAAGCAGTCTTTAGGGGATTATTCTCCCCTATGTTTGTTTTATCAGAAAATGATTTCATGCTTTTTGTTTAATTGTATGTTTACTAATTTGTTTTTGGATAGCTAAATTTCCAGATGATTTAAAGCTATGTTTCGATTGTAACGACTTTACTTACCCCATAGGCTATTAGATTTTATTGGTTAAATGATGATTGTTCAGAATGTCAATGTCAATTGCGCATCCTTCTGCACTGTTTTAAATGTGGCGCCACGATTCATGTCTGTAAAAAAACTGACAGGGCAAAATTATGCATATAGAACTGGGGATTGAAAAAAATAGAGTTGACTTTTATTTGTTCTGAGTTGATTTTCATTATCTTTGTCTCGACGTATTCACTAATAAGTAATGATATGGATAATGAAGTAAAAAACATAACGAATCGGAGACATATCGGACGCAATATACAAAGGATTCGTGTATATTTGGGCATGAAGCAGGAAGCTTTGGCGGCTGATCTTGGCGTTAGCCAAAATATCATTTCGAAGATTGAGAAGGAGCCGGAGATAGAAGAGGGACTTTTGAATCAGCTTGCTTCTGCACTGGGAATTTCGGCAGAGGTGATTAAAGATTTCGATGTGGAAAAGGCTATTTATAACATCAATAATATTAGAGATAATACTTTTGAACAAGGCTCTACATCAATTGCGCAGCAGTTTAATCCAGTTGATAAAATAATCGAATTGTATGAACGTTTGTTGCAAAGTGAAAGAGAAAAAATAGAGTTGCTTAAAAATAAGTGATTATTAATTGTTCTGTTTATCAGACTTAGAAATAAATTCATCATTATGGAAAATGAAATTAATACGAATGCTACACACATAGGTCGAAAAATAGAGAGGATTCGCCGTCTTCGTGGGATGACTCAAACTGATCTAGGAGATTTATTGGGAATTACAAAACAAGCCGTGTCCAAAATGGAACAGTCTGAAAAGATTGAGGATGAAAGAATTAAACGGGTTGCGGATGCTTTGGGTGTTACAGAAGAAGGCTTAAAAAAGTTTACTGAAGAAACTGTGCTGTACTACACAAATAACTTTTATGAGAATTCAAATGCAACTGCTACCAATATTGGCACAATCTCGAATCTTGAGAATATTAATCACTTTTCAATGGAGCAAGCCGTCAAACTATTTGAGGAATTGTTAAAAATAGAAAGAGAGAAATACAATAAAGAGAACAGTAAAAATGATAAATAACCAAGGTTACTACTTTTTCTGTAATAAATATCAAGTTGCAATTTATAGTTGTGAAAAATAGAGATAGCTATAATTTGTTCTGAATTGATTTTCATTATCTTTGTCGCAATGTAATCACTTAAAGAAATAATGATATGGATAATGATGTAAAAGACATAGTGAACCGGAGACATATCGGACGCAATATACAAAAGATTCGTGTATATTTGGGTATGAAGCAAGAAGCTTTGGCGGCTGATCTTGGAGTAAGTCAAAATGTCATTTCAAAGATAGAGAAGGAATCGGAGATAGAGGAAGGACTTTTGAATAAGATTGCTTCTGTGTTAGGTATTTCTGCTGAAGTAATTAAGGACTTTGATGTTGAAAGAGCTATATACAATATCAATAGCTATAAAGATGCTACTATTTCTCCGGGAGCAATAGCGGCAGTTTATGTTGCCTCTCAACAAATTAATCCAGTTGATAAAATAATCGAATTGTATGAACGCTTGTTGCAAAGCGAGAGAGAAAAAATAGAATTACTCAAAAATAAGTGAAACTTTATAAATAATGCGAATCAGGGGAAATATAGGCACTGTCCACGATTTTGTGTAAATAGAAAACTAGAGGATTCGAGTTTTATACTTGAATCCTGTTTTCAAATATAGTTATAAATTGATTAAAAATCAATGCCCAATTCCAAATATACTGATTCGCGTATTACTAATATTTGTATTTATAATTATTTAGTATGATTGTTGGAATTTTCCCTCTATCTTGTTCGGATATTAAATATAAATTTTTTCTAGCCCTCGAAGCTATAACATATAGAATTCGTTTTGCATTTTCTACTTTATTAGGATCACTAAAATGTGGGACATAATCTTCTAAAAGTCCGAAAGCTATCACTGTGTCAAATTCAGCTCCTTTTACTCCATGATTAGTTGAAATAGTTATCCCTTCTTTTTGACGAAAAACCTTTCTAAAAGTATCAATGTGCGAAATAAATTCAGACCCTTCTTTTCTTAGCCTTTCTATTCTTTTTATAGAGCTTTCAAAAAAAGCATTATAATGCATTTCTAAATAATTATATTGATGTATATCTATATTTAGTTCATGGAGAAACAGAAAGAAAAACTTCTTTAAATACTCTAAACCATCTTGTTCATTAACTAATATACTATTACAGATACATAATATTTTTTTAGCAGATAGATTTCTATCAATTCCTATTGATGAAAAATCTGTTTTTATTTCATTAGCCCAACGGAGTCGTCTTATATATAAAGATGGTGTTGCATCTGTTAATATAATACGTGATAATTTATACCAGAAGTTATCTATATCTCTTGCAAAAGGTGCCATACCAGGACCATCAAAACTGTATTGAGGTAGACGAGCCATTAGATTTCTTGTTAGCCCAGATAAGTGAATCCACCATGGTGCAAGAATACAAATTTCATTTGGCGAAATACCACATTCATCAATATTAAATTGAATTATACGAATTATTTCATCTTCTAAATCATTAATAGAAACCCGTTTGTTGTAACGAATAATGCTTTGATAATCCTTATCTTTTCCAACCGCTTCTATCGTATTATTATAAGTTTTAAAGTAGTTAAAATACGATATAATACGAGATGATGATCTATAATTCTTAGTTAGCGATAATTCATCAAAATGTAATCCTGTATTTTTTTCTAAATCAACTTTGGTCATAGGAAATCCACCTAAATTACTAAATATAGATTGATTAGGGTCTCCTACAATGAAAGCCTTACTGCTATTCCCTGTTTCTAAAATTGCACCTAAAATCATATATTGTAATTCCTTCGTATCTTGATATTCATCAACTAATATAAAAGGGAAGATATGTGACAATGTCTTACAAATGCTTTTATTATCTCTTAAAAGAAGGTATGAATAATATAAAATCAGTTCAAAATCAATTTCTTTTTTTTCTTTTAGATTTTGATAATAGCTTTTAATTATAGATATGACTGACTCTGTTTTTTGAGAATTTGTACATTTTATAACTAATCCACGTGACGTGAAATAAAAACACTGGCAGTCCCAATATGTAATTTTAGGTTTTGCTGATGCATATGGAATACATAACGAAGTTAGGTAGGATTCTGTGTCGTGTGCATTAATAATAGTATATCCATATTTAAGTTCTTCAATGTACATGTGATAAGGTTTGAGTATCCATTCAGCACAAAATGAATGAATAGTACCAATCCATAATTGCTTAGTATCTATTCCTAATAATTCTATTCGTTCTTTTATTTCATCTGCAGCACGATTGGTATATGTAATAGCTATAATATATTGCTTGTTTGATTTCAAATTAGACAATTCATAAGCAATTTTATAAGTTAGAGTTCTCGTTTTACCACTACCAGGACATGCTATTAATAAAACACTATTTTCATTAAATATGGCACTTTCTTGCTCTGGATTTAGTTCTCCATTTTTCCACACAAACATTTTAAAGTCGATTTAATATATATAAAATAGGTTCTTCCTTCTCTAATTTTTCATACAACTCTTTTATTAAATCAGTTAATGGCAACTCTCCCTTTTTGCATTTTAATATATTTTTATTTAAACTCTTTATTTTATCAGACTGTTCATATCTACTTACCACATAGCTAAATATTTGCAATAACAATTCTTCTGAATATTCTGGTTTGACAAATAAAATAGCATCCAATATATAATTTGGTATACAAGTCGTTGGAGTAATATAATTACTAAGGAGTATAGCATACCAACCCTTCCCTATATAATTTGCCATAGTTAGAATTCTTTTTCCATACTTCTTAATATCCTTTGAATTTATATCTTTTTCCGATTTTTGAATTGCTGTCTTATCCACATATACATCTTTTATTGTGGATAAAACTTCATCTTTATTATTAGCTTTTAAAAAATCAATTTCAAATGTATATGGTGCATAAAATACCCCAATCCATTTATTTCTTTTTTTCAATGCATCCAATTTTTCTTTTCTTGTTTTTCCCCTTTTAGAAGCTTCTGTTTTTTGTCCTGTAATTGATGTGTCTAAATCTGTTATAATTGCGCACTTTTTCTTGATTCTTTGATTATGAAAAAGCTGTGCTAAGTTTTCAAAGCCAGTGCTTCTTATGTTTATAATACTAATTCCTAATTCGTCTAAGCTAACACCTAAAGTTTGCTTTACCATAATAGGAATAAGTATTTCTTCAGCATCTCCTTCTACTAATATAACGCTTTTGGCAAACAATAAATTGCTTCTTATAGCATCTAGAAACCTTTGTGTTTTCACTATTTCTTCTTCTTTTAGCCCGATAAATGGCTGATATACTTCAGAGTAATTACGAAATTTTCCTAAAATATTCATGTTGGAAATATTTGATACTTCAGAAATATGAGTAGAATGTGTCGAATAAATAATTTGTGTATCAGTATAATTTAGTTTATCAAATAATGCTTTCTGTATATGTGTATGAATATGGGCCTCTGGTTCTTCTATTAAAAGAAAATTTGCTATTTTATCTTTTTCTTTTCTATATTTGTATTCAAGTAGTTTCAATGTTAAAAATATAAGATTTGCTCCTCCCAAACTTAATTCATGAATACCGCCTTCATAGTCTTCTCCTGGTTCTCCTATAAATAGCTTTAATGACTGAAGTAATTTTTCTGCTTCACTTGGTAAGTTAGATTTAATAGATAATGAAGATGGAGAATACGTAGTGCCTACAGCCTCCTTAATAGTTTCAGATATGTTATTTGTAATCATCTGTATATCATCCAATTCTTCTATGGATTTATTCAGATCATCAACTTTTGTTGATATTGGTTTAAAATCTTCTTCTTTTATGTCTTCACTTTTATTTTTAAGAAGTGTTAATAATGGATTTTTCCTATTGTCTTGGAAATCTGACACAACATCTCTTAACGCTTTTATGAAAGTGAATGAAACTTCTCGACTTATAGACAATTGGTGTGGTATACGGCCTCCATATTTTAATTCGTCTATATCGAATTTAAAAATAACATTATCAAAATCGCCCATTAATTCACGCTGAACATTCTTATTATTAAAATCAGCTGTACTTTTCCCTGTAAAAAATGTTTCATAATCTTCAGTTGTAATTTTATCTAATATCTTGTTTAGTCCATCTTTATCGCCAGCTTTCAACTCTGAAAGTTGTTTTCTAATTTCTGGTTTGGGTCTAAAAAATAAATTATATGTTGCTTTTGGGGTAGCTTTTCCTTCTACAACTCCACTTCCATAAATAAATAAAGATTGAACAGCTTCATCGTTAGATATTTCACTAAACTCCAAACTAATAATAATCCACTTTCCTTTCCAATTCTTCAAATTACGATTAAAATCATTTTCATTTAGTTTATATGCTGATGACAACAAAGTGTCATCTAAAATTAAGCGAATAGCTCGAAATAGATTGGTTTTACCAGATGCGTTTTCTCCTATAATTGTATTTATTCCTTTGTTAAAGAGAAAAAAAGAATTTTCAAAATTACGGTAGTTTACTAATGAAACTTTTGATATATACATGGTTTATGTCCTCCTTTTAATTTACTGTTTACAAATATAGTAATTATATAATTTTTTACTGTTGTTTTTTAGGAAATAATATATGTAGTGACTTTTATATTTTTTAGGTAACCACTGTTAAAAACAAGTCACTACTACTGTGTTGTTCCTATCTTATTTTTATATTTGCAATTATGTTCCGTAAAGTAAGTGAGTAGGCTGTATTGCTTTTCCTCTATAGCCAATACGTTATTGCGTAACTTCTTCGGCTCTACATATCCATTGTTGTTTAGCTGCTTGGTGTATTGTATGAAGATTTGACCACGTAAATCATCCAGTTCTTTATTCGACTTGGATATTTTTGGCACTAGTGTTTTTTCCGCTCTTATTAACTGTACGACCTGATTTTATATCCCAATCTTTCAGGGAGAATTGTTTTCTTCATGCTGAATTGCTTGGTTTCTCCATCGACTGTTATACGTACTATAATAGTCACTGTCCGTCTTTCTTCGGTTCGTTCTTTTTTAAATAGAAGAGGATTCTAAATGTACTTTTTATACCGTAACGTTTTTAATTTACAAAATTAATTTTCTGTGTTCGGAATAATATGCTTGAAACGGCTTTTTTCTGCTACCTGCCAGAAAAAATAAATCCCTGATAATGTCTGATTATCAGGGATTTGCTTGATTTTTCTTTTGTTTTCAGTGATCCGCTTGGATTTTGTACCCTTCGGTTATTTCCTTGCGTTATCTGTTTCTTTTCCAAGGCTCTATGCCCTGTCATAAAAGGGTTCAATATTAGGATGTAACACAAAAAGTGTAACACATTAATTAACTCGCACGTGGTTTTGATGTTGTTCCTAACCACGTTACAAAGGTACATATAATATCTGAGAATCTCGCTTTTTATCACCGTTTTCTCGCTTTAGGAGTATGAAATAAGAGTATGATTTTTCGTCCAAACACAATAAAACCTAAATTTTGACTGATTTTCTTTTGTACTTTCGTCCATTTGTGTCTTCGTCTATAACTTCGCAACACAAAATTTCAAAAATTAAGCGTATGAAGACATTAACGAAGAAACAAAAAGAAACAAATGGAGAGAATTTTTCTCGCATTGTAGATGATGCAGCCATCCTTTTGCAACGGAAGGCAGATTATGTGATGAATATAAAACAGGTCGCTGACTATCTTGGTATATCTATGGACGCAGTCCGCAAGCGATGTCAACGGGGACAACTTCCCTTCCATAGAAGTGCCAGTCGGTTGTACTTTAGCCGGATGGAGATTGACGATACAATTCTTGACCGTGAACTATTGACAAAGTTTGCATAAAAGAGGTTCTACTTATGACGTATATTGACTACATGAACCAATTTTGGCGATTGGCGGACTACGAATTCTTTGCTGCAAGCGAAGTCGCTCTTTATGCCTTTCTTGTTAACGAGTGCAACAAGTTTCATTGGCAAATGCCTTTTTCTTGCCCTACCTTTCATGTTTGCAACCGACTTCGGATGTCAAAACAAACATTGGTTACTGCCAGAGAACGGTTGGCAAAAAGAAAACTGATAAGTTTTACCAATGGAACGACTCGCTTTCAACCGTCCAAATATTCGCTACTTGAATTGACGGAGGACTTGTCAGTACACTTGACGGAAAACTTGACCCTTAATAATAAAGAAGTAGATAAAGACAAAGAAGTTATAAATCAACGCACGCACGAAGAACAATCCATGCTTCCTATTGAAGAATTGGAAGAAGTTCTTTCTATTGATATAGAATGGCAGGGAAAAGTAAAAGAATATTTGTCAGGCAAAAATATGGCTGCATCATCAACCGATATGGCAACCTTGCTGGCGCAATTCTTTCGTTATCTTCACGCAAGTGGTGTCAATCGTAAAACAGAGGAAGACACCAAACGGCATTTCGTTAATTGGGTATGCAAACAAGGAAACTGTAAGCCGTCTATGTCGCTTCGTAAAAACACGTCGCAACAGGGACTTATACTTGCAGATGATTCATTAGATAAATACAAACCTATCGAACAATGGCAATGATGAGATTGACAAGAGAAAATTTTCAACGTGCTATTTCAGAGGCACGGAAGAATGATGATGACTATGCACCAATACCTTTTCGTCTTGGAATCCCTAATGCCAAAGAAGCTTTAATTGCTGGACTTGAAGAAGTCATGCGCCACAAAGTGGAATGGCTTGCCGAATATGACCAAATAGTAAATTGGCTAACTGACAATCAAGGAAAAGGTTTATTGCTGATTGGTCCACCAGGAGTCGGGAAATCCGAAATCTGCATGAAAGTTATCCCTTTGATATTCCGGATGGTATTGCACAAAGTCTTTTCACGATATCAAGCAACAGAACTTTGTAATGAAACTACATATCGTACCTCCCTGCGTCAGCGATTCATTGCCATAGATGATTTTGGCATTGAAGGTACATTCTATGATTATGGCAATCCCCACATCGTCTTTTCCGAAATCGTTGATTGTATAGAAAAGCGTGGGACTTTACTTGTCGCCAACACCAATTTGACCTTGGAAGAAATCAAAACCAAATACGGACTTCGTACCTTTGACCGTTTAAGGGCTGATATGCACGTTGTTATTATTCGGGAAAAGTCGTTGAGGGGTAAGTATGAGAAGTATTTTAGATGACTTCTCATACTTACCAGTCTTTTATGTTTGCTATTCTCTTAGCCTTTGTTTCACTTGTCGTGTACAAACAGTTTCAGCGTCTGTTTAAGCAATTCTTTTATATCAGCTTTTGCTTCCCTTGATTTCGTTCGCATATTGGCAAAAGCCATAAAAACTAAAAATGCCTTGAGTATGGCTGCATCAAAATCTTTAGATATCAAATAACTCCCATCCTCTATTTGTAAAAAGCCAGAAACTCCTAAAAATATAAAATAAATCAAATACAGAAGAAATATCACATTACTTGGATGAATCAAATAGATTGCAAGTTTCTCTCTGTATGCTTCGTATCTATGATTACCCCAATCTTTTAATGGAGTTTGATGGATTATCCATTTGGTGCATCTATATGAATTAGAGCATAAAATGGAGCCTATGGTAAAGACAATAAATGTTATTGTCTCAGGTCTGAGAACAATCCATCCTAGTCGGGAAAGTTCTGTCAAAATAATCGCAGGAACACCAAAAGTAAATAGTGCTACAAATAAATACGTTCCCATTATTGTAAAAAATGGCGAAATTGCACGAAAAAGAAAATTAAGAATTTCCAATAGGATTGACATACTAAATCTAATGGCATTTAGTATTTTGACTGGCCACTTCAAATATATCCACCCAATCAAAGAATAAAGAAATAAATAACCAACAAATATCAATAAAGATTGCCAAATATAATTTTCCATTATCCAATAAAAGCCTACAAGAATAAGGAATCCTACGACCAAAATTGTAGTTAGTAACAATCCTAAACATGTTTTTTCTGACAATTTTAGACGATTAATGAAACGCTTCCATTTTTGGGGATTAATCCTATGAATATGATTTTGATTATTGCTAACGATATGGGTTCTTTCACATTCAAAATAGGTGTCTTGATTGTTGTGTTTGTGATAGATTATAGGATATTCCCATACTTCGCCATTATCTAATAGTACAAGAAGGCAACTTGCTTCTACTATGCCGTAAGTACCTTTCGTATCATGGTTTACTAGAGTTCTAATAACTGTCCTTCTAACGGCCTTTGCATCTTCATTAACTATATTATCCATTATTTCATGGATTGTTTTCACTACAATAATTTCATTATTCTTTACAGGAATATTTATCCACCAAAGGAAAAATATAAAAAATAAGACCATTGACGGAATAAGTAATGTATAACTATTCCATCTCCAAAACTCAACACAACATATTATAATTACAAGAAACGCAACTAATATAATTATCCATGGCCGTTCAAATGTTTCTCGCATGGGGAATTGAAAACATACATTCCCGTTTGATGTTTTCCATTTTCTTACTTTTCTAGTAGGCTTTTTAGGCATTGTGATTATGTGTTATTCAATTTGCTATTCCGTTCTTTTTGTCTTGTTGCAATGTAGTTGTTAACCCATTCTGATTTCTTAATAAATTAATAATTGCCGTATTCAGAGAACTAGTTGCTGTTACACTATGGTAGTTTTCTATATCCCAAAAGAAACAGCTATCCCATAAACCACGGTCAATGTCTGTACAGATTTCTTTTGTCGCTCCTTCTTTGATGTTTCCTTCATTAGTGTAATAATCTTCAATAGCAATCCTTTCTCTGAAAACGGCTGTTCCGAGTTTTTCAGCCCAAGTGAAACTCTCAAACCATTTATTGGAATAATTTATCATACGAGTGTTCAGATCCAATTTGCTTTTTGCGAAAACTTCTTTTACCCATCGCTTTGACACGCTACGTAATGTACTTAAACGAATATTATCGGTAAAATATGTATCAGGGTCAATGTAGAATAGTTTATCACAATATCCCGATTCGACCTGTTTGATAATAGCCAATATTTCATCCTTGTCAATAACAATTTTTTCAAAACAAATATGCTGAATATCGAACTTTGTTTCTGAAGTGGCTAAAATAGGGATTCCCAACTTATGTAGGGACACCATAAAAATTCTCTTCTCAGCAACACTTAGCGAAGTGTTAAAGTCGGCTTCTGCCATATCGTAGGTGTTCCCTTTTCCTGAATATTTCTTTATGACATTCAGAGCCTTGATTGCTATATTACGTATTTCCTTATTTCTCCGTTCTTGTTTTTGTGCTGAGAAGTGTGAACCTAAATACGTACCAATCCCAGCACCGATTGCACCTGAAAGTAATGTCACTAAAATATAAACTACCAAGTTGTCCATAAATATATAGATTTTTTCTTTTTGTTTTATGCAAATTTACTACAAAATACAGTATTCCATACTAGTTAACAGCTAAAATCCCATTTTGTTTACTCTATTTTCACTTTATTTGCTTATTTTCTTCAAAAAACCTTCTTAAATCTCAATAATATCCTTTATTTTTGCTCTTCATTAAAAGGAATATCTATAATCATGGAAGGAAATAAAGATATTAAGTACTATAATCGCATCAAAGTTGTACTGGCAGAACAGATGCGTACCAATAAATGGTTGGCAGAACAATTAGGAAAAGATCCTGCCACTGTTTCAAAATGGTGTACCAATAGTTCACAACCAGGAATCGAACTGCTTTTTAAAATTGCAGAGGTACTAAAGGTGGATGCTAAAGATTTATTGTGGTCTACCAAAGAGTTTATAAATAGATAATAATTATAAATCAGAAACTTCTAATTTAATGGCAAAAGCAAAACCTTTCATTAAATGGGTTGGAGGAAAAGGCCAGCTCATAGAACAACTCGAAGCATTGCTTCCAGCTGACTTTGCAGAAAGGGAAAATGTCACTTACATAGAACCTTTTGTAGGTGGAGGAGCTATGCTCTTCTATATGTTGCAGACATATCCAAATATTAAGTCAGCCGTTATAAATGACATCAATCCAGATTTGACATTATGCTATCAAGTAGTGAGGGATAATCCGACAGAATTGATTAAGTCTCTCAATGCAATTCAATCTGATTATTATGCTCTTCGAACAGAGGAAGAACGTAAGATGTTTTTCCTTCAACAACGTGAGCGATTCAACTCAAAATCATTAAATGAAATAGATAATACGACATTATTCTTCTTCCTTAATAGAACTTGTTTCAATGGACTTTATCGGGTAAATAAAGCCGGTAAATTTAATGTGCCATTCGGGAAATATACCACACCTACTATTTGTGATTCTGCAACAATTTATGCGGATAGCAAACTATTACAAAAGGTAGATATTATGACTGGGGATTTTGAGCAAACTTTTGCAAAAATCGAGGGAAACACTTTCTTCTATTTTGATCCTCCTTACCGACCTCTTAGTAATACTTCTAGTTTTAATGATTACACAAAAGAAGATTTCAATGATAATGCCCAAATTCGCCTGAAGTTATTTTGTGATCGTTTAAATGAGAATGGAATTAATTTTATGCTTAGCAATTCCGATTGTTTAGGCAAAGATGGTACGGATCGTTTCTTTGATGATTTATTCATTGATTATAGTATAGCAAGAGTATGGGCTTCAAGGAATGTTAATGCTATCGCTTCGAAAAGAGGAAAGTTGACAGAAATTGTAGTGAACAATTACCATAATAGATATTTATTCTAAAGATAAATTTATGAGCGCACATACCAAAGAACAATTTGACATGTTCATGTCGCAACTGAAAGAAACAAATACGACTCTTGGGTTTTATTGTGACTTTGAAAAGATAAATAATAACGTTGAATCAATTTCCATAAAGCTAAACCAATTAAATTATTTGATTGGTCAAGTGGATATGGATGCTGCTATTCGTAGGCTTTGGGATGAGAATAGAAATGTTTTCAGCATTTTGGAAATCTTGATAGCGGTTCGTACAACGGACAAGAAGAAAGCTATAATGGCTGATGGGAATGTTAAACTGATAAACTCCCTTTTCGATAGTGTTGATGGAGTCATTGAATATATACATGGTACGGGGCTTGATGAAGTGTTTAGAAATAAGCAAATCAAGAATCTTGTTGACTATGTATTTGGTGTTGAAACAGGTTTAGATACCAATGCACGTAAAAATAGAAGCGGTCATTTAATGGAAGGGCAGGTTGCTTCAATGTTAGATAATGCAGGCGTTGCTTACCGACAAGAAGTTTATTCAACAGAATACCCTGAATTGTCGGTCTTGGGTGAAGATAAAAAGCGTTTTGATTTTGTTGTGGAGTCTAATCATTGCAAATATTTAATGGAAGTAAACTTCTATAGCGGTGGAGGTTCCAAATTGAATGAGGTAGCTCGTGCATACTCAGAGCTTTCTCCGAAAATTAATGCCGTAGATGGGTTTGAATTTGTTTGGATTACTGATGGAATTGGATGGAAGTCTGCAAAGAACAAGTTGGAAGAAGCTTTTTATGCAATACCCAACATTTATAATCTTACAACTATTGATGAGTTTATTAAACAAGTGAAGGAGGATACTTTATGATACGTGGAGGTATTGGAGGTGGAAATACTAAAACCGGACTTATATATGAAGCGAAAGTTGATTTAACTACTTTCCTGAATGGTCAAAAAGGATATGTAGTTAAAGATATGGATATTTTTTATAACGAAGAACTTGTTGGAAATATCTTTAAAAAACATGGATTATATAAGTTCTTAAGACAGAAAGGGATTGATTGGAGAAAACATTTGTCAAAACAACTTTTACCAGATAATTGTATTTATGTCATCATAAATAATACAATGAATATTATTGAGGTCAAACATCAAGAGGTTGGTGGAAGTGTTGATGAAAAATTACAAACTTGTGATTTTAAGAAAAAACAATATATTAAGCTGTTTTCAGAACTTAATTATAAAGTAGAATTTATGTATATTTTGTCTGATTGGTTTAGACAAGAATGTTATAAGGACACTCGTGATTATATTATAAGCGTAGGGTGTTCTTATTACTACAACTACATACCTTTACATGAATTAGGTTTACCTGTACCTCCTGTTGACGAAAATGATTAAACCATATTATAAATCTCCCGATCGCACTTTTACGTTGCTTCATGGCGATTGTTTCGAATTGCTGCATGAATTTGATTTCAAGTTCAGTTGCATATTTGCTGACCCACCTTACTTCCTCTCAAATGGAGGAATAAGTGTTCAGTCTGGAAAGATTGTGAGTGTGAATAAAGGAGAATGGGATAAGGGAAAGAGCCAAGAAGAAATGATGCAATTCAATATGGAATGGCTCGGTCTTTGTCGCGATAAACTTAAGGAGAATGGCACTATTTGGATTTCTGGCACATATCATAATATTTTTTCGGTTGCCAATTGTTTGACGGAATTAGGATATAAGATTCTCAATGTAGTAACATGGGCAAAGACCAATCCCCCACCCAATATCTCTTGCCGCTATTTCACATATAGCACCGAATTTATCATCTGGGCACGCAAAAGCGAAAAGAAGCCGCACTACTTCAATTATGAACTGATGAAACAGATAAATGGTGACAAGCAAATGACCGATGTTTGGCACTTGCCGGCTATTGCTCGATGGGAAAAATCGTGCGGAAAACATCCGACACAAAAACCACTTGCTTTGTTGGCAAGAATCATAATGGCATCTACCAAACCTGGCGAGTGGGTGCTCGACCCTTTTTGCGGTAGTTCAACAACCGGCATAGCCGCCAACTTGCTTGGACGGCGCTATTTAGGTATTGAACAAGAAGAAAAGTATATAGAAATAAGCAAGAACAGACGTGAAGAATTAGAGAATCTACAAACATATCATAAGTATCGTTCTAAAATCAAAGATATTAAATATATGGATTCTTTGTTCCCTTCAATGGTAAAAGAAGATTCGGATATGACATATGGGGATTTACCATTCTGACATTATAAAATCTTTCTTATATAAAATCACATATCCTATAAACTTTTAAAATATTATTTAGAGATTAGATTTATTAATAAGACTAAATATTTTACGAATATGATATATTTAAAAAGTAGAAGTCAAGAGATTGAAGTTCCAGAAGCAACCCCCTTCGCCAATGATAAATTGGATCGATTCGGTTTATGCAATATATTAACCGATGTCGTATCCTTCTACGGACAATCAGGATGCGTAATGGGGTTAGATGGAGAATGGGGATCAGGCAAAACGACATTCGTTAGAATGTGGAGGCAACATTTAGAAAACAATGGTTATAAAACTCTTTATTTTAATGCATGGGCTTCAGATTATACAGAAGACCCTTTGATGGCATTGGTTTCTGAGTTGAGCAGATTGTCACCCGAGGATGATACGGTAAATAAAATCGCAACAGGAGCTGCACGTATTGGATTATCAGTCTTTAAAGGTATTCTTAAAAAAGCAATAGGAGTCGATTGTGACGCTATACACAATGCTATTGATGAAACTTTTGTTCTTGGGAAAGAATATCTTGAAAAATATTCAGAACAAAAGACTACACTTGATGAGCTTAAAAAGAATATACAAAGTTTTGTAGCAGACAATGCCGGTGAATATCCTGTAATTTTCTTTGTAGATGAATTAGATAGATGCAATCCTCGTTATGCTGTAGCTGTTTTAGAAAGAATAAAGCATTTGTTTGAAATACCAAACATTATCTTTGTTCTTGCTATTAATAAAAAAGAATTAAGCAATGCTATTCAAGGTTATTATGGTTCTTCAAAAATTGATTCAAATGAATATTTGCGTCGTTTTATAGATATTGATTATGTACTTCCTAAGCCAAAGATCGGAGCATATTGCAATTTTCTATTTGGAGAATACAGATTTGAGGATTTCTTTAGAAGTGAACAAAGACTAACATATTTCAGAAGCAATAATGAAGATGAAGCATTTAAGAATTTAGCCCTAAGTATGTGTGAAGAAATGAATGTAAACCTACGTCAGATGGATAGAATTTTTGCGTATTCAAGATTGGCTTTAATGCAATTTGCATCCAATACTTATCTATTACCTGATGTTTATTTTATGCTTTGTTTCTGGAAAGTGATGGATCCTTTATTTTATAATCAAATAAGTAATAAGACATATACTGTACAAGAATTATTATCTAAGTTAGAGGAAAAATTACCGAAATCTATATTCCAAAGTGATAATCATTACCACACGAGAAATATAGTTTTTGTCATTGCATGTCTGTTGTATTGTTACGATATAACAGGAGCTGGGGATTATCCGAACAAACGAACACTTGAATGTGTAAAAAATGAAACGACTGGAAAAAATGAATTTAAAATTCAATCCAAAATTATCGACAAAGAAACTTTAGATGATGCTTTAGATTGGTACTACCAAGGACGTTCTGAAAACACTCGCTACGGACTTAGATTCATATTACAAAGAATAGATCTTTTACGTTCGTTCTCTTCATAAAACAAAAAACATGGATATTGATACATTATACGGATTTAACATTCATATCATCCAATCTTTGTATTCAGGGGAGATAAAGACAGGGGATAATTTGTATGAAGAACTAAAGCAACTTCAATATGAAAGATGTTCCGAAGATTTCAAATTTGAATTGACCAAGGTTGAGAATAAAAATGAATTTACGAATATCCTCAGAGAAATAGAACTTGAAACTCTAAATGACAATTATGTTCCAATCATTCATATAGAATGTCATGGTACAATAGATGGATTAAGTTTTGCTTCAGATGAAGAATGTTCATGGGGTGAATTGTTCTCGCTTTTAAGGCCAGTAAATATTGCATGTTCTAATTTATTGTTGGTAAATTTATCATGTTGTAATGGAGATGCAATCATTAGGAATATAGAGCCAAAAGAACGTGCTCCATTTAGAGCTGTCATTGCACATATCGGGATTGCAAAACCTGAAAATTTGCAAATTACTTGGACGAACTTTTATAGGGAGTATTTTAATTCAGAAAAAAGGAATGGACGAGGTCTATGTGAATTAATATGGGATACATCTAAAGAGTTTATATATTACAATCAAGATGTAATATTTGACGCTTAATTCAATACTGCAGAAATGTTTCCTGAGTTATTCGATTTACACGTTAGGCAAGATTTAGTTGCTATGTGTAAAGAATCAGGCCCATTAGCAATAAATCTACAACTATATAAAGAATGGAAAGTAAAGGATGCTAAAAAGCTTTACAATAAATATAAACCGTATTTTTGTTTTGATGATTTAAGAATCATTTTGGAAAAGAAATATGAAGAATTAAAGAAGTACGAATAAGGATTATGGGAACTAAAAAAGGTCACAAAAAAGGTCACAGTAATGACCATTTCTGTGACCTTTTTTGTGACCTTTTTTGTGACCTTTTTTCGATGTTTATAGACGGTTTGTCCACACAATCCTCCACCCAGCTTGCTGATTCCAGCGTACACTCCACCCGCGTGATTCATCACTTCGGGGAATTAGGCTACCTCACTATGTTTTTGTGTGGATAACGGGCAAGCCCGTGAGGTGAAAATGGAGAAGAAAAAGGAAAACCGCATTGACCACTTGTTTGGGGTGGTACAATGCGGCTTTTCCTATGCTTTGTCGTTTCGATTATCCCCAAACATGGAAGAGTTTTTTGTCAAGGTTGCGGGTGACAAACTCTATGGGAAGTTTGGCATAGAGTTCGGTTGTTCTGATGGAGGAATGTCCCATCATTACCTGTAAAACTTCCTTGGGGATTCCTTCGCCTAAACTGATGGTACAAGCAAAGGTATGGCGGGCCACATGGGTGGTCAAAGGAAAACTGCAACCGAGAGCCAAACCGACACCTTTCAGGAATTGGTTGTACTTTTGGTTGGAAGTGATGTGAAGTTTGTAGTCGTTCCGTTCCAAAATCTTTTGGGTATAGGGAAGGATTGGGGTGATGAATTCCTCTCCTGTTTTCATTCGATGCCCATCAATGTAAGCATGCCCATCTACCGTAATGATGTGCTGGGTATAGTCGAACGACTTGGCATCGCTATATGCCATGCCCGTAAAGATTTGGAAGAGGA
>ENA-ORRZ01001162-ORRZ01001162.1-human-gut-metagenome-genome-assembly--contig:-NODE-1162-length-18567-cov-3.353933_pt1 | contig 18567 bp, 18 predicted proteins | sample MGYA00242185_ERZ509152 | MGnify/ENA primary metagenome ERZ509152 (study PRJEB26280, sample SAMEA2338668) | human gut metagenome | biome: human gut; feature: human-associated habitat; material: faeces... | reverse complement strand
CTGTTCACGCGTACGTGCCCAGTAACGAAATTTGCCGTGGCTTCGCATTTAAATACGGCAAATTTCTGTTGCCACCACCTTTTCTTACGGTACTTTCGGTTTCAAAAGTGCCGTAAGAAAACGCGGCTTTGCTCGTAAGCAGCAGACACCTGCTTCCTATAAAAATCTAAATACTTTAGATATATAGATTTTTATAGGGAATCATACATATTGCACAAAACTGCGCTGCTATTTCTGGCAAATATGACCACAAAAGTCGATGAAACTATTCGCGAAAGCATCCTTTCACGAATAGTTGATAGTTTCATTCCTATTTTTACTATCAAAATCATAATCTATGTATAACAATAATCATGTATAACATATATATAACATATCACAGAATCAGATTGACGCCCTTGTGGTTTCATGATAATCTATATATATAAAATAAAGTATGACGCAATTTGAAATTTCAGTTTAAATCGAACGTTATAAGACTTGGCGCATGATCTTTGCAAAGCACTTCTTTGAAATCAGTTTGATAAGCAGAGTATTATCTCGCGTAACTGTCTACATGAGTATGAACAGTTACCATCTCGCAGCAAGAATGTCAGGGTATTAAATAAACAGGTAACTGTTCAGTACCTTCACAGTCACACGCAAAAATCCATTAAAAATTGCCTACGGCAATGGGATTTTTGCCTGCTGACCCATGTTTTCGTACGGTCAGCGCAGTAAATGCGCAGACCTACTGAATAGTTGCATAAACAGTTACAAAAAAATAGATTGGAGAATATAGAATATGGGAGAAATTAAACAGGCAAACTTTCGAATCGATTCCGATACAGCGGATGCTTTCCGTGCATTTTGCGAACAAAAAGGAATGAACCAGGCCCAGGGCTTTGATCATGTGATGCAGGTGTTTGAGTTAAATCAAGCCAAATCCTCAATCCCGGGGAGAAGTGTCGAGATTGAGGAGTTTGAAACCATGGTTAAGTCCATCACCTCCGCATATCTGTATAGCTTGGAATTGAACCAGAATGCAGAAGCCAGAGCACGGGAGGAGTTCTCTTCTGAACTTCAGAGAAAAGAACTGCGCCTCACAGAGTTACAGAAAAAAGTGGAACAACTTCAAGCAGAAAAGAAAAAAATGGATGCAGAGTCCGCTTTGCTGACCAAGCAGGAACAGACACTCACTGAACAGTTAGAATCGCTCAGAAAAAGCGCAGCTGACCAGGAACAGATCAACCAGATGCTGAAGGAGAAACTAGAAGAGGCACAAAATCAGCTGAAGAAAAATGAACATTCAAAAGAATCAGAAGAAATGCTTAAGAATGAACTTTTACAATGCAAACAGGAGCTTCATGATACGGTACTTGCTCTCTCTCACTCTCAGAAGGAACAGGAGGTAAAGTCAGAGTCCTATCATCATGCATCCGATCGGATTCTGGCACTTGAAACTGAAAATAAAGAACTACAGCAGAAACTCACAGAACTTACCCAGGAATTATCAAAACAAAAAGCAGATGCTGATATGGGTCTTCAGCAATGCAAAGCCCAGGCGGAGCTTACGATGGAGCGCGCACTATTCAAAAAAGAACGGGAAATGCAGGAACTCCTTCGTCAGGCAGACAAAGAAAATGCCCGTCTGGAAGTGCTGCTTGAGCAGGCAAGAGAACAGCTTAAAAAAGAAAACATTGATAAAGACGAACAATAGTTTGCATTTTGCCCGAACATATGTTACTATATATAATATAATAAGGGCTTACTATAGGCCAGACCTTTCAGTGATTCAGCTGCTGGTCCCATCAGGTGGGCGTTCGACTTGTATCCTGCCAGAATCACTGTATATCCGATATTAAAAACATTTTATATACTTCATCGACAGGAGGAATCTATATGGCACAGGGACGTATTACAGATAAACAGAAAGAGATATTGGAATTTATTAAAGCATGCATTTTAAAGAAAGGTTATCCGCCGACGGTACGTGAAATTTGTGAAAAGGTACAGCTTAAGTCTACCTCTTCTGTCCACTCTCATCTGGAACAGCTTGAGAAGAACGGATATATTCACCGGGATCCGACGAAACCGAGAGCCATCGAGATCGTTGATGACACCTTTAACCTGTCCCGCCGTGAACTGGTAAATGTACCCCTTATCGGTACTGTAGCAGCCGGTGCGCCGATTCTGGCTGATGAGAATGTGGAGAACTATTTCCCGATTCCGGCAGAATTGCTTCCGAACAGCGAAACTTTTATGCTGAAGGTCCGCGGCAATAGTATGATCGATGTGGGCATCTATGACGGAGATCGTGTTATCGTGGAACAGACCAGTGTCGCAGAGAATGGCGAGATCGTGGTTGCACTCATCGATGATTCAGCTACCGTTAAGCGTTTCTTCAAGGAGAACGGTCACTATCGTCTCCAGCCGGAGAATGCAACTATGGATCCGATTATTGTGGATAAAGTACAGATTCTTGGCAAAGTAATCGGTCTGCTGCGCCTTATGCGGTAACCTCTTGGTTTACTGACGCTTACCTTTTGCTTATTATCATGAAAATGACAGAAGCATTATGTGGCAAAATTTAACTCAAAAGCTCTATGCTATTCGTTGACGTCCGGAGATACGGTACGCTCAATTTTATAGAATAGAGCTTTTTTGTTCGTATGATTCATTTTTGCAATATGCTTCTTTCAGTGATTAAACCGGTGCATACCGCTCAAAAAGCCAGTCTTCCAGTGCATTTAAGTTATCATCGGAATGTTCTACTTCCCGGGCATATCTCCAGGAGATTTCTTCCACATCCTTCATGGAAAGTTTCTTTCCATTTTCCAGCCATCGGACCATCAGAAATTCCTGTATCCAGCGGACAGAGAACAATGCCAGTTCCATCTTGGAACAGACCATATCGTCGTAGACAGCCCCGCAAAAATAGGTATAGACAAAAAACATTAAAAGCTGCTCGCCCAGATTTTCCCATTCTTCTTTGTGACTTCCTAAGCTTCCATATGCCTTATGAAATTCTTCGCAAATTTTATGATAGGTTTCCTCACTTCCCTGATACAGCCACTTTTCAGCACCATCCAGCACATCATCCCATTCCGGACGCAGGCGTTCCAGACCGCGTAGTACCTGCAATTCTTCTATCTGGCGTGCCCACCGATGGAGAGATGCTGCATCAATGCCTTTTTCAGCAAGACTTTCTGATACAAATTCCTGGAGTTTTTTTCTCTGATGATGAGCTTCACAGTTTCGCAGAAGTTCATCAATTTCATATTCCTTCTGCTCTTCCACCCGGATCTGATATTGTGCTGTCAGCTGTTCGGATGCCGACATTCGGAGTGTCAGAGGAAGGGATCGATCCTGTAAAATCGAAAACAGAACATCTCTTGTATCTTCCAACTGGGAAAACATCATAAAATCGAATTCTTCAAAATCGTCCTCCAAATCGTCCTCTTCTTCCAGAAAACGGACCGGTTCTTTACAGGAAAGAATGATTCTAGCCGCCTCCGGACAGGACAGGGAAAGAGATAATTCCCGAAGTCCCTCGTATTCTTCCGTATGTCTCGGGTACATCCGGCAGGTATCACAAAGAGAATCTGGTCCCAGTGCTTTATAAAGATCGCAGAGATTTTCTTCATTTAAAAATGCACAGCGCCGATTGTTCTGGTAAAAACATTCTTCATCCCAGTCAATAGAATTGCGTAATCGCGTTCCGAACTCGCTCTTTTCATTTCCATATCGCTCCAGAGAGGTTTCATCAATCACGATCTGCCATCCGGCACAGCAGCTATCCGGACAATCTCCTGCTGTACAGACAAATTTATCATAATAATGTGGTTTTAAATATCGCATTTATTTTCCTTCTTTCTTTTTATATAGATCCAGGCACATAAGGCAGTAAAAATAACAGCCGCAGCAATCCATACCGACCATACCGGAATCGGACAGACTCTTGCGTTCATCATGTTCAGTCCCTGATAAAGTGTGAAAGCACCAAATATGGAAAAAATAACAAATGCCAGTGTATTCAGCAGCCCATCGGGAGTTTTGCTCTTTAAAAGATATCCAACCAGCATTCCGAGAATATCCGCTGCAAAAAGTCCCAGAGAGCATCCAATCCATACAACAAAGGCTGATTTCATGCCTTCATTGGCTCCGAACGTGATGGCTGTAAGCTGAGTCTTATCTCCCAGTTCTGCCACAAAAAATGTACAAAAAACAGCTAAGGGTGCGAACTGAATCTTTGATTTACCGCCCTCCTCCTCTTCTTCTTCATCATCACCGGCAAGAGTCGATGCGGCGAAATACAGAAATGCAAGTGCTGCAATCATCTTAATAAGCCAGTCAGGAATAAATTCACTGACAAGTCCGCCCGCCAGAACCGCAAGACCATTCAGAACAAGAATCGCCGCCGCAGTTCCTAGTATAATATCTCTCAACTTATATTTTGAAGTGAGAGCAATCAGCATAAGCTGGGTTTTATCGCCCATCTCTGCGATAAATTCTGTAAAAAACACTTTAAAAAACAGCATCATTTTTCATTTCCTCCTAGATGTAATGCATGTTCCCTCACCGCTTACTGTCGATTATGATGTCCTCCCTTTTTTGCATCAATGCACAAAAGAAAAACTCATGTATATCAACTGACAGCTATGCATGATACAAAAACTGTCGTCCATCGATATACATGAGTCTCATTATTTAAGATTTGCCAGATTATACAGTTGCTATAATCAGAATGTTGACAAACCACACTTTCGCGCTAACTACTCCCTCATGGAATATTGAATTTACTTGATAAATAGTATCAAATAAAGAATGTGTTGTCAACGGAATTTAACGCTTTTACCTACGATTGTCTCATTCGGGTTATGATCTCATTTGCCCTTTTGTAAACTTCCTTTGGCTCCACCCCAAGGAAGAATTTCTGGTCTTCATAGAGGATCTTGCCGTTGATCATGGTCATCTTCACATTCTGTTTGCTTCCGCTGTATACCAGGTTTTTCATCGGGTTGTTGATAGGTTGCATATTCGGCTGGTTCAGATCGATCATAATCAGATCCGCCTTTTTGCCTTCTGCAAGGCAGTCGCAGTCTGTCAGTCCCATTGCTTTTGCACCGCCGGTTACTGCCATTTTCAGAACTTCTTCTGCTGGTACTGCAGATGCATCCCGATCATGAAGTTTTCCCAGTCCCGTCACTAAAAACATTTCCCGGAACATATCCAGGCAGTTGTTGCTGGCTGGTCCATCTGTGCCGATGGCCATATTGACTCCGTGTTTCAAAAATGCCGTAGTGTTGGCGATGCCGCTTGCAAGTTTTGTGTTGGATCCAGGATTGGTTACCGCTGTCAGTCCTTTCCTGCGGAAGAGTTCTATTTCCTCATCGGTAAACCAAATGCAATGATATCCACCGCCCCCATGTTCAAATAAGCCCAGGGAATCCAGATAAGCTGCAGGTGTAGTTCCATGGCGCTGTACACACTCTGCCACTTCCCGTTCTGTTTCTGACATATGAGCAAATACAGGAGCCTTGTAGCGCTGTGACAGCTCGGCAATCTTTTTTAAGAGTTCTTCGGAACAAGTGTATTCTGCATGAAATCCCAGACAATACCTGATCAGCTCATTATACTGGTTGTAGGTATTAAAATCTGCCTCCACTTCCTCCAATGAAGAGGAAAAATCATTGATTCCGCTGACGAGTACACTTCGAAACCCACATTCTACCGATGCTTTAGCCATCATTTCTGTATTCAGATACATATCAAAGCAGGAGGTAATACCGCTGGTCAGGTATTCCATGATTCCCAGTTTGGAGAGCCAGTAGATATCATCCGGCTGTAATTTTGCTTCCATCGGGAAGATCTGCTTTGTCAGCCAGTCCTGCAACGGCATATCATCCGCATAGGATCGAAGAAACGTCATGGCTGTGTGCGTATGTGCATTTTTAAAGCCCGGCATGATGAGATTTTTTTCTGCATCGATCTCACGGTCCCACACATTGCCGCATTCCTTATGAGGACCTACATATGTAATAGTGTTCCCTTCGACCCATACCTCTCCGTGGATGATATCCATATTTCCATTCATCGGAAGAATCTGGGCATTATAAAAACGAATATTCATGTTCTACCTCTTTCCTTTGTCGTAAATCTCTCCAAGTGCACGAGGAGCACGATTGTATTTTGAGAAGAAAATCAAAAGCAGCATTGTAACGATATAAGGCAGCGTCATGGCAAGATCCGAGTAACTGCTGGGCATCTGCATCTTCTGGACAAGATAATAGCCTCCGGATCGGGCAAAACCAAACAGCAGGCAGGATCCAAGTGTAGGAAGGATCTTCCAGTTTCCGAATATCATGGCTGCAATCGCCAGATATCCGTATCCCACATAGATGTTGGAAGAAAAGTTCGCTGAAATGGAATAAGCAAAGCTGATTCCAGCCAGACCGGACAGAGCACCGGATACAAGGACTGCAATCAGACGGATCCGGGTAACATTCTCTCCTGCTGCGTCTACTGCGTGAGGATTATCTCCACAGGCACGAAGATTCATGCCATAACGCGTTTTATACAGCACATACCAGGCAACAACTGCGATCAGAAGGATCAGGATCTCAAATGGATAGACATCTTTAAATGCGGCTCCAATTACTGGGATGCCGGAGAGCAGCGGAATTGTAAACCGTGCAGACACACCCAGAACAAATTTTTCCGAAGCTGCACCGAACACAAGACGGTTTAAAAGTTTTGTAAAAAATGCAGTCAGTGACATAGCCAGGAGATTGATCACGACTCCGCCAATGATCTGATTTGCCTTCAGACGGATACATAACAGTCCATATAAGAGCGAATACAGCATTCCACCTGCCATGGCACATACAATTGCGAGATAATAAGGAACCTGGGAATTGCTTCCAAAATAGCCTGCAGCCAGAACGGCCACAAAGGCGCCTATAAATGCCCCCATTCCCTGCAATCCCTCCAAAGCCAGATTCGTCACGCCGCTCTTTTCGCTGTAGATCCCTCCGATTGCCATTACGAACAGCGGGATCGCAAAGGATAAACCATCAATCAGGATTCGTTCCATCAGCTGATCCCCCTTTCTGTCTCTTCATTTAACTCTTGTTTCATTCGATTCACTTTGTAACGGATATATACACCGCAGGCGGAAAACAGCAGGATCAATCCGGTGATAACGGATGCGATCTCTGATTCCAGACCGGATGCTGAATTCATGTAGGTACTGCCCTTGCTGATCACTGTGATCAGAAGAGATGAAAATATGATGCCGATGGGATGGTTTCCTGCAAGAAGTGCCACTGCGATGGCATCAAAACCGGTGCTTGGAAGGACGCGGGGCTGAATCGAACCAAAATACCCCAGGTAGTACGTCACTCCTGCCAGGCCTCCTAATGCACCGGAGAACATCATCGCCATGATCATGCTTTTGCCAACATTGACACCTGCATACATGGCCGCTTTTCTTCCAAGTCCCACGCATTTGAGTTCATAGCCAAATACGGTGCGATCTAACACGAACTTCACCAGGACTGCAGTCAAAACTGCAAGAAGGATTCCTAAGGGAATATCCATTTTCAAGTTTCCGACGGGTGTGTCCATCAGAGTCAAGCGGGATGCTTTCGAGACGGCCTGGGACTGCCTGGAAACCGGATTGATATAGTACGTGTTGATGAAAAAGCTGATCACATACTGGGCCGTATAGTTTATCATGATCGAAGATACGACTTCATTGATATTAAATTTGTATTTTAACCAGCCAATAAGTGCACCGATGAGTGCACCAACGACTGCTCCGACAATCAGTACGCATGGCTTAGCCACCGCTGCCGGAAGGGAACTATATCCGATCACCAGAGTTGTGATAAAACCAGAGGTAAGCATCTGACCGGAGACACCGATATTAAAGAGTCCGGCACACATACCGACTGCTACTGCCAGAGACGCAAAAAGCATCGGAGTCCAGGCATTCATATAACTGGTGAAGTCGGTCAGCATATTCTTATATCCGGCATAACTCGGTTTCGGGAGGAATCCAGCCCCCTGAAGAAGGTTACCATAGGCCGACAGAGGATTCTTGCCAAGCGAAAGAATGATCACAGCTCCAGCCAGAAGGCTTAAGAAAATGGCCGACATGGGAATGGTGATACCCTGGTATTTTTCATTTCCCAGGAGTCTGACAAGCATCTTTTTCAATCTGTGTTTAATTTTCAGCATTTTGGTGCACCCCCATCATAAATTCTCCCACTTCATTTGATGTAAGCGTTTTTGCAGCTGCTATTTTCTGGATTTCTCCATTATATATTACTCCGATGGTATCTGCACAATTCATGATCTCATCCAGCTCTAACGAAATCAGCAGGATTGCCTTTCCTGCATCTCTCTGTCGGATAATCTGCTTATGGATATTTTCGATGGCTCCGATATCCAGACCTCTGGTTGGCTGCACAAAGATCATCAGAGGAGACTGAAGTTCAATCTCTCTTCCGATGATGGCCTTCTGCTGATTACCGCCGCTCATGGAGCGGACAATGGTCTTGTTTCCCTGACTGCTCCGGATGTCATACCGGTCAATCAGTTCATTTCCGTACTGGGAAAATTCTGCTTTATCCAGTACACCTTTATGGGAAAATGGTTCTCGGAAGTAGTTTTTCAGTCCCAGATTTTCCTCCAGGGTAAAATCCATGACCAGGCCGCAGCTCTGCCGATCCTCCGGAATATAAGAGATTCCTTCCAGGGTTCGTTTGCGGATGGAGTAATTGGTGATATCGACTCCATTCAGAAGAATACTACCTGAAGCTGCCTTCTCAACTCCTGCAATCGCATCTGCAATCTCAATTTGACCATTGCCGGATACTCCGGCAATGGCAAATACTTCTCCGCCGTGGACAGAAAAGGATACATTTTTTACTACTTCAAAATGATCCTGATTTTTTACAGTGAGATTCTTTACCTCTAACACAGTCTCCCGGTAATGAGGCTCTGATTTCTCTACTTCAAAAGAAACTTCCCGTCCAACCATCAAATTGGCCATCTGCTTTGTAGAGGTCGTGGCGACATCCAGAACATCGATGAGCTTTCCTCTGTTTAAAATCGCACATCTATCTGCAATTTTTTTGATTTCCTCCAGCTTATGGGTGATCAGGATGATGGTTTTTCCATCATCTCTGAGGTTGCGGATGATCGTCAGCAAGGATTCAATCTCCTGAGGCGTCAGCACTGCTGTCGGCTCATCAAAGATCAGAATTTCAGCTTCCCGGTACAGCATTTTCAGGATCTCGACACGCTGCTGTGTCGATACACTTGTATTTTCGATCACATCGGTCGGATTGACTTCCAGGCCGTACTTCTTAGAAAGCGCCTCGATCTCCTGATCTGCTTTTTTTAAATCAACATAGGGAAGGATTCCAAACAGTTTGTCTTTCTTCTTTAAACCCAGAATAATGTTTTCTGTAATCGTGTAATTCTGTACCAGCTTAAAATGCTGATGGACCATACCAATATTGAGTTTTGTTGCGTAGCTTGGCGAATGAATCTGTTCTTTCTTACCCCGGATGAAGATCTCACCTTCATCCGGTTCATACATACCAAATATCATGCTCATCAAAGTTGATTTTCCGGCACCGTTTTCGCCAAGCAGTGCGAAGATCTCACCTTTTTTAATTTGAAGCGTCACATCATCGTTTGCCACGATACCTGGGAAACGTTTTGTGATGTGCTTCATTTCAATGATATATTCCGACATTTAAGCCTCCTCATTTTCTGGTACAGAACGTATTATTTCAATCCCGGGAAATCTTCCGGCTCAATTCCGTTAAAGTTTGCTGCCGGAACGATAGTTCCATCTTTTACAAGTTCATATGCTTCGTCCATCTTCTTCACGGTATCCTCAGACATGCTCTGACGTCCTTCCTCTGTTACATAACCAACAGAATCAGAATCTGCACCTAACAGAGCGTTTGCTCCCTGGAAACTTCCGTTTGCGATAGCATTTAATTGTTTCTCTACGTTCATGCTCATAACTTTCAGTACAGAAGTCAGAATAATGTTATCAGAACCGTTAGCACCATCATCATACTGGTCTACGTCACAGCCTACTACCTTTACATTGCCAGCTTCTTTAGCAGCAGTAAATACACCGTTTCCAGAACCGCCTGCAGCTACGAACAGAATATCACAGCCCTCATCGATGAGAGCTTTTCCAACAACTTTACCGGTTGCTTCATCTGCAAAGCTTCCCACATAGTTTCCACCTACATTTTTATTGGTAACGTCAACGCCTGCGTAAGATGGGATCTCTACGATCTCAACACCGGTATCATATTTCTCATTTGCGTAATTGACACCACTCTCAAAACCGTACTGATAGTTTACATTGCTTGGGTATGCAATACCGGTTACTACAGCTACCTTTTTGCTTTCAGACTCCAGTGCAGCTGCCATTCCCGCGAAGAAACCTCCTTCCTGCTCCTTGAAAGTCATTGCATAAATATTATCACATTCGATGTCATTACCCTCAGAATCGGTCGGATTCGTATCTACAAGGATAAAATCTACATCTGGGTTATCGGTTGCGATGGTTCCGATTCCGGAGAATTGGAAGCCCGGGCATACGATCACATTGTAGTCTGCAACGATATCAGCAACTGCCTGAATAACTGCAGCCGGATCACCGGTTTCCTCGCGAACCGGAGTTACGGTTGCTCCCGGATGAGACTCGATAAATTTCAGGATACCGTTGTAGTTATCCTGGTTAAAGGAGCCGTCATCTACACCGGATGGACTGGTCACGATGGCGATCTTTAAATCTCCATCAGCGTTCTCAGCAGAAGCTGCTGCTGTTTCAGCCGTATTTTCCTTTGTCTCGGCTGTATTATTGTTTCCACCGCATCCTGTCATTAACGCTGCGGATACTGCTACACCTGCTACAATACCAAATAATTTTTTCATCAATCTTTTCCTCCTATTTTTTGTTTTTGCCAAACATATTTGCAAGACTCTCCGTATACGGTGGTCTGCAGATTCCTTTTTCCGTTACAATTCCGGCGATCAGCGTGTGATCGGTTACATCAAATGCCGGATTATAACATTTGACACCCTCCGGTGCCATCGGTTTTTCATAAAATTTGCTTTTGATCTCTTCCGGACTTCGAAGTTCGATCTGGATATCATCGCCAGTTGCACAGTCAAGATCGATGGTTGAACTCGGTCCTAATACATAGAACGGAATTCCGTAATGTTTTGCAAGGATTGCAACACCACTGGTTCCAATCTTATTGGCCGCATCACCGTTGGCAGCGATACGATCACAGCCTACGAAGCAGACCTGGATCCAGCCGTTTTTCATTACAATGCTGGCCATGTTATCACAAATCAATGTTACATCGATTCCTGCCTGATCTAACTCATATGAGGTAAGTCTTGCTCCCTGAAGAAGCGGCCTTGTCTCATCTGCAAATACATGGAAATTCATGCCCTGCTCTTTTCCAAGGAAGAGAGGTCCTAAGGCAGTTCCATAGCGGGAGGTGGCTAAGGGTCCGGCATTGCAATGTGTCAGAATTCCGTCTCCGTCCTTAATAAGGCTTAAACCATATTCAGAAATCGCTCTGCACATCTGGCTGTCCTCTTCCTGAATATCCATGCACTCTTTCTTCAGATATCCAAGAATCTCTGGTACAGAAGCATCGCTGTGGCTTGTCACTACCTGCTCCATGCGGTTTAATGCCCAGCTCAGGTTCACTGCCGTTGGACGGGAAGAGTTCAGATAATCCTTATACTCTCTGAATTTCTTTAAAAACTCATCGTAATCCCCGGTTTCAATCGTTCCGGCCAGAACATACATTCCAAATGCCGCACAAATTCCGATTGCCGGTGCTCCCCGGACTTTCAATTCAAAAATGGCATCATACAGATCCTTCGCCGTTCCAAGGGTCAGGTATTCGGTAACCGTTGGAAGCTTAGTCTGATCAATGATGGTCACAGCTTTGCCGTCTTCATGCAAGTACACATTTTTGATTGCTCCTGACTGATTGTCCACTTTATCATCTCCTTTGTTTTTTATTCATCACTCAGATCATTTTACCGATTCGAACTATGGATTCCGTAATCAGCTGTTTAAATAACGGTGCAACACGGTCAGCTGTTTCCTTCACTTCCTCCGCACTCAAAGGCTGATCAGTCATTCCGCATCCCAGATTGGAAATGCAGGAAATACCGCAGACCTTCATGCCCATATGATTGGCAGCTATGGCCTCGCATGCGGTGCTCATTCCTACTGCATCTCCTCCAAGTATCCGGCACATTTTTACTTCATGGGGAGTTTCAAAATTCGGACCGGACAGCTGGATATAGGTTCCCTCCTGAAGCGGAATCTGAAGGTCTGCAGCAGCACCCCGGATGATCTCACAAAGGTCCTTACGGTAAATCTCAGACATATCGCTGAAACGCTCTCCCAGCATCTCCTCATTGGGTCCGATGAGAGGAGACGGTACAAAATTACTGATCTGGTCGGTGATCATCATAAAATCACCGGCTTTGTAATCATAATTCACACTGCCGGAAGCATTGGTCAGAAACAGGACCCGGGCCCCCATCATCTTCATGAGACGGGTGGGAAGAACTACATCCTCCATGGAATATCCTTCATAGTAGTGGACACGTCCCTGCATGATTACGACCGGGACATCTCCTACGTATCCAAAGACAAATCTGCCCTTATGTCCGCTGACTGTGGACACAGGAAAACCCTCAATATCATGATAATCCAAAACAGCTTCTACCCGAATGGTATCTGCATAATCACCGAGTCCGGATCCCAGCACCAGTGCCACCTCCGGCTTAAAATTAATTTTGTCTTTAAAGCACTGATAGCATTTTAATAATCGTTCATACGCCTTTGTCATATCAGACCTCCTCGTATTCTTTGATCACAACCGGATGTCCTGAACAGAGTGCAAGATGATAGATCTTTGCAGCATCCTCCACATAAACACTGTTTGTATATGCTTCCGGTAATGTTCCGCCGATAGCCACGACACCGTGATTGGCCATCAGACAGGCATTTTTCCGTTCCAGGATTGGAACTGCATTCAGACCAACCTCTGCACTTCCCTGCTGTGCATAAGGACTTACCTCCAGTTTCCCTTTTAAGAAAGGAATCATTTCAATCAGTACAACTGGAATTTCCTGATGGTTTACCGCAAAACTGCTTGCATAAGGAGAATGTGTATGCACCACCGCATTAGCATGGGACAGGTGACGGTAAATCTCAGCATGCATTTTCCACTCGGAAGATGGCTTGTGTCTTCCTTCGACCAGATTGCCATCCAGATCAATCACTACGATATCCTCTTCCGCCATCAAACTGTAATCATAGGAGCTGGGAGTAATTACGATCCACTGCTTCTCACGAAAGTAAGCACTGATATTGCCGCTTGTTCCGGCCATCAGCTTTTCATCATAGGCCTTTTTCGCTGTCATCAGCACATTTTGTTTCAGTTCCTTCAAATCTGTCATAATCTTATCGCTCATCTCCTTTGGTTTTTGATTTTCTTTCCGCTTTCCCTTCCAGGACAGGGATCTGATGTGCCTGGAACCATTCCCATAGGTCCGGATTGGTTTTTCGGATGGAATGATCCACAACCACCTGACTGAGCTGCTCCAACTCTCCGATCACATACACCTCGTTGCGTCCGATCTTCGTATTGTCCACCACCAGGATCTTATGTTTCGCCTGCTTTAATACCTGACGACGGATATCTGCTTCTTCACGGGTGGAATCTGTAATACCTGCCTCCAGACTGCAGCCGGCACTGCTGACAAATGCATAATTGATAAAGCAGGTTTTCATCTGTTCCAGTACGGTCTGTCCTTCAAACGCTTCCCGATCGCGATTCAGCTCACCGCCAAATAAAATAAGACGAATCTGCGGATTCGCATCAATCTCCTTTGCCACTGCCAGAGAATTGGTCATGACGGTCAGCTTGCCGGGAAAATCCGCTAATTGCTTTGCAATATGAAGAGCCGTGGTACTGCAATCCAGAAAAATGGAACTCTTTTCGTGGATCCATTGCATGCAGAGAGATGCAAGAAGCTTTTTCTCTTCCTGCATCACCTTGCTGCGAACCGAGATGGGAGTTTCATTGCCAAAACCTTCGTTTAAGTAGGCACCTCCGTGAACACGGTTTAATTTCTCCTGTTTTTCCAGTTTTTCCAGATCCTTTCGAACCGTTTCTTCCGTAACTCCCATTTCACGGCTCAGATCCGTCACCATGACTACTTTATTCTTCTCCAGCATGGACAAGATGTATTCTGCACGTTCGATTGCATGCATATTATTGATAGTCCTCACCTTCCAGGTAATTATAGAAAGCGGTATTGCAGAAGCGTTCAACCGGTACAACTTCCAGGCCGTCGGAGATTTCCGTCAGTTTTTCAACAACCTCATCTTTATCTTCCGGTAAGGTAAATGGATGAATGGAATACGTATCGTTCGTGATTACGCAATCATAGATCTGATGATAATCAGTCTCCGGCATATCTGTTCTGGTTGAAGAATAAAGCGGCTGCCACCAGGATGCATAGATCAGGCCCTTTGCTTCTTCATTTCCTTCATTTTTCTTTGCGTACGTCTTGATTACTTCGTCAAAACGATTCATATCCTCAAGATTGTCGAACTCAAGCTCAAGGTCATATTCTACTGCATATACCAGTGCAAGATCTTCATATTCTTTTACTTCGTAGGTTGGAGTAGCCTCCGGGATCGGACCCCACTCCGGCAGATACTGGTAAATACTAATCTTCGGCTCAAGCTGAACCTTTGCTGTGATATTCTCGCTGTTCAGGAGCCCCATCAGCTGATGTACATGTTTGATATCAGAATGACCGTACTGTAAGGTCAGTTCCGGTAAAAAGCGGGCACTGTATGCAGCAGATTTTAATCCATATCCGGTGGTTACCTTGTTCTGTACAGCTTCTTTTCCGATCTCTGCCAGTTTGCTGTCATCAAATAAGATAAAGGAATTCCATGCCTGGTCCAGTTTCGCGTAAATGTCTGGATCATTTGACATGCCAAGGTAGTTTCTTGCGTCTCCATTTGCATTGGCAATTTCCATCAGAAGACTGATTTCATCCTCAGCTGTAAAGGCATCTTCTGCAACGACTTTTTTCGCAGTTTCGGAAGTGATGAGGCTGGTATCCAGAGCAGCAGCAACGTATCTGGCATATTCATTCGTCTCATCCATCTTTACCCCATATTGTTCAAGACGATCTTTAATCTTATCTTCCGGATAGCTAAGAGCAAGCTCTTCATAATCAGCAGCAGCCACAGCAGCTTTCACAGCAGAAAACCAGGTCATGTCCCCCTCGACAGCCGGTGCCTCATCTCCTGCTACCTTTTTCAGGTCAGCGGAAAAAGCAGCACTGTCCGGATCTTCTTTGATCTGTACATCGAAAAACTCTGCCAGGTATTCTGCCTCATGGGCATCAGCCTCTTTGGTTTCTTCCTGAGCTGCTTCTGTCTCCTGAGCAGCAGAAGTCTCAGCCGGTTTGGTCTCTGCGCCGGTCGGTGCTGCATCCTTTGCACCACAGCCCCCTACCATCGCGGTTGCGGCCATAGCAGCCATCATTACTGCAAGTTTTTTTCTCATCTCTTCTTCTCCTCTTATATGTATTTATTAGTTTTGCTACTAACTAGCAGCTGATTTATTTACATACATTATAAGCACCTTTTATAGGAAAAGCAAGTACTAATCTTTCTTTTTCTTTGTTTTTCTGTTTTTTGTTTTGTTTTTTCACCATAGGATGAGGTTTTCTATGTCACAAAAAGATCCCCCGAAAAATCGAAGGGATCTTTCTAGGAGAGCTGAATTGGAATCCGAGCTTCCAGTTTGCAAGTTTAAGTTCTGATTTAGCTAATCACTTGCAAAAGTAAATTCTGGCAAATCAAAATATCATGATTTTTATGGACGTTAGTTTTGCAAAGTTCTTCAAAACTGGAATTTACTATTAGAAACAAGTTGTTTTATGCTTCATATGCTGATATACCCTTGAATAATGTACTGTTTCACTTCAAATACGTGACCGCAGCAACAACACTTAAGCTTTCGCGTAACAACAATTCCCGGCTCGCCCAGAAGTAATTCCAAGGATGATTTTCCCTCACTGGCTGCCACATACGCATCCATCTTCGCCTGTTCCTCATCCGTCAGCTGAATATGCCACCAATTATGTTCCTCATGGCACTTGGGACACGGCTGGTTGATTTTGTAAAGTCTTCCCATAGTCTGATCTCCTTTCGATTTTTTCTGCCCAACTATATCATCATCGAATTCGAATTTCCAATTAGCGGTTTCTGCGGATAACGTTTTGAGTCAAATTTTCGCTCAGACGTTCCTGCCTGAAATCATAAAGCGCTTTATCATAATTCCGGTTTTGGAATTCTTGTGACCCAATCCATTCCGTGTTTATAACCCACTTCAGTACACAATTTTTGAAATTTCCAAAATGGAGCGATTTTAAAAAGTAAGTTTTGAGTTAGGTTTTGAACTCTTTCAGACCGAAATCCTTCTTACCATGAAAAATGGCTACGGAATTGCTTCCGCAGCCGTTGTGCCTGAAAACCGTACCTTGGCACCGTGATCCCTCACAGGTTTTTTACAGGGTGATTTGAAAATCTGCATGATATGCTTTTCCAAAGCCGTCTCCATGAACCGAAACACATAACCCGATAACAAATAACCGATAAGCGATGACAATGAACCGTAACCACTCGTAATTTTTTGTTAGAAGTATGCCCTGTACGGAAATTCTACTTAGATATCCACCTCAAACAGCACCGTCTGATTATAACGATCCAGTGCAATCTGCATTTCCATGATCGTATTGGAGATGCGGTCATATTCCTGCCGGATCAGTTCCGGATCGTAGTTGATATACTTATACTCCGGTGCCGAACCAGAAGAACCGAAGGAGTTGCCATAGACTCGCGTTTTTGGAAGTCTCTTGCGCATATCGTCAAGCACCGTCTTTCTCTTGTTGAGCTGCGCCATCCGGATTAGGATGCCGTCAATGCTCATTTCCTGAGCGCCGACCTGCACTTTTGCGGTGGCATTGGTCAGATTCAATGTGTGCTTGATAGTAAGGATCTTCCTGTCAATCTCATCAATCGTATTCGCAACAGTCATGTAATCATATTCCGGAACGACTGGTTCCTCGTTGACCGCAGCCACGTAAGTACTGGATGTCGATTCCTTGTTTACCCAGAATGCCTTGTCTTCTTCTAGGCTTCTCAGCATCTTATTTGCATAAGCCGATGTAATTTTCTGCATGATTTTCGCCTCCCACAATGTTCTTATCAATATAAATAAAAATGATCTCAGTCCCACAGATCCCAGAGATATCTGGTAAAAAGCTTCATTCCTTCTTTCATACACCGATCTCGGTATGCTGCCAGTTCCTTCTCCGCTGCAAACCATTGGTCCAATATTTCCTTGTATTCCGGCACATCGGACATGGTATGCACACAGTAATAACCTTTATCTTTTTCCTGCTCTTTTTCTTCTTCGGTTTTCAGCTTTTCACCAAACATCCCGTATTTCCGGGTGAAAGCTTCTCTTGCCTGATCATATGCTTCTTCATATGGATTTTTCCGGTGACAGGTTTCCTCGTTTGCCTCCCGAAATAGAAATTCCATATGTTCTAGGATCCGGTTCCATTTCCGCACATTCTCTTCTTCGGTTCCTGTGAAAGATCCCGGATATCCATGACCGTTGATACGTAGATCGTTGAGCATGTTGGGGATGATAACAAGAAACCACTGGTCAATCGCCCAGGCATCACGGTAGCAGTATCCGTAACGCAATCTCTGACAGATGCAGATGATATCTTCTTTCCAACGTTTTATCCATCCCAAGGGGGAAACGTGAATCGGTCCGTAAGTAAGAAAAACAAGACATTCCGGTTTGCGCATCTTACTTTTCCGTTTCTTTCGCAGAATATCATTTAACATAAATTTATGTTCCGATTCCATGTTTCACCGTCCTCTCCGCTATCATTTGTTTCTGATCCGATTGTAAATCATACGGCAACGGATGTCATTCAACCATCGGTTTAAAATTCCCCATAAACGAGGAATATCCCCGTCAATGACGAGGATATCTTCAATCGTAGTATGCAATAATCTACTTAAAATAATGAAGTTGTCGATGCTGGGTAACGATTTACCGGACAGCCATTTGTAAATGGCCTGCGGATTTTCAAACCCGAAAGCTCCCTGGATTTCCCGAATCGTATACCCTTGTTCCAAAAGCAGTCTTCTTATGCGTTCCCCTGTCTCTTCCGGCTGGATTGACAAATACATTGGTTCCATACTTTGCACCTCCATGATTCAGGACCGTGTTTCTTGATAACGTAAATATTCTACCACGGAAAGGACAGACCCACCAGTACCAATCATACTGTAAATTTTTTTATATTTCTGGTTTTCTTATAAACTCGTTGCATAATTTAGATATTCTGTGTATGCTATAATCGGTAGATGGGCTATATGCCTATCATGTGGAC
>ENA-ORRZ01001152-ORRZ01001152.1-human-gut-metagenome-genome-assembly--contig:-NODE-1152-length-18688-cov-3.263726_pt1 | contig 18688 bp, 16 predicted proteins | sample MGYA00242185_ERZ509152 | MGnify/ENA primary metagenome ERZ509152 (study PRJEB26280, sample SAMEA2338668) | human gut metagenome | biome: human gut; feature: human-associated habitat; material: faeces... | reverse complement strand
AAGATTGATTATATCTTATTAGCCACTCCTGTTACAACATTAGTATAGCACTTCAATGGAGATGAAGACATAGTCCAGGACTATATTCAAAATTCCTCCCGTAATGGAACAGACCATGGAAAGAGCGGACTTTCCGGCGGCGATCATGTACAAGGTGAAATTGTTCATCAGAAGGATCGGAACCGTAAAGATCAGATAACGGCTCAGATAGATACGGCAGTAGCCGGCCACGGCGGGAGACAGGTTCATGGATCCAAAAAGGCGGTCCATAACCAGATAGCCCAGGCCGGACATGATGAGTCCCACCGCCACGTTTACAGCGATCAGAAAGGTGAAGTCTTCGTTGGCTTCCTGGGCTTTCTGCTGTCCGGCCTTCCGCATGATGACGGCGCTCCCTCCAGTGGCCAGCATGGTGGAGATGGCTGTGACCAGTGAGATCACAGGCGCTGTCAGATTGACGGCGGATAAGGCATCGGTTCCTATGAGGTTAGATACAAACAGGCCGTCCACCATGGTATAAAAGGACATGAACACGGTCATAACGATGGTAGGGACGGAAAACATCAGCACGTTTTTCAGGGTAACGGGCTGTCGATATGCATTTTCACCGGACATAAATAAAAATCCTCCTTGCATGTTACGGTATGTTTTTATCATAAACCGTACAGTAACAGTATAGTCAAGGGGGATTTTGAATATTTTTTGATTTAAGGAACCAGGATCAGCTCACAGGTGCATTCCTGGAATTTTTCCCGGGCCTTTTCATTTAAGGAATCCAGGGCGTCGGACAGGTCCTGGACCTTCAGGCTGCCGGTTTCGATCTTAAAATATATGGCGACCCACAGATGCCGCCCGGTCCGCGTGATATCGAAGAAAACCGGGGAGAAGCGGTATTGCTCCAGGACCGGGCCGCAGAGGGCCTTGATCTCGTTTATAAATTCCTCGTCTGGTGAGAATAGGAATATATCCCGGACAGCGCTCCACAGAACCTTGATGCTTTCTGGAAGCATGAATACCATGACCAGGACAGCCACGATCTGGTCAAAATATGGGGTGATAAATCCCAGGGGAGTTTTTTCCAGATAACGGGACAGGAAAAAGGCCAGGGACATGCCCAGACTGTATACAATATCCAGTTTCCATCCCAGAAGTTCTGCGGTGATGGTGGGCGAGGACAGGTTCCGGTTCAGCCGCTTCATCAGAAGAAAAATGATGATGCTGGCTGCGCCGAGGCAGAACTGGAAAAGGGAGACCTGGGCATTGTTTATGGGATTACCGCCGGATAAAGCGGAATCCAGAACCTCCGCAGACACGCCCATGGTCACGGACAGCATCATAACGCCCTTGATTATGACAAATATGGATTCCAGCTGGAAATACCCATAGGGATGCTTTTCCGATACAGGCTTATGAAACAGGGGCGTCAGGAACAGGAGCAGGGCAATGAAGACCAGCTCCGACGCATCATATACAGCGTCCGTCAGTGCAGACTGGGAATGGCTGTATATGGAAAAAATAAATTCTGCAATGGCAAACAGGAGTCCCGAAAAAAAGGACATCATTAAAATCTGTTTTTCTTTCTTTTCTGTGATCATACGACACCTCTTTGAATGTAATTTTCTGTGTTCAGGCTTATACAGGCAAGGTATCATCTCATTTCTCAAAGGTTTAAAGAGCATTATACCAAATGCTGGAAGAAATGTACAGTTATTGAAGAACGCTTCTGTGATACGCTCCGGCGGGGACTGGAGGAAAGTTTGCTTTAAAACGGTGGAAAAACTGCCTGTTATGGATTAAAATAGTGGATAAGAGAAATCACAAGGAGGGATCTGCAATGCTGGAAACAGGAACAAAAGCGCCGGCGTTTGAGCTGCCGGACCAGAACGGAGTCATGCACAGACTGGAGGATTACAAAGGAAAAAAGGTGATCCTGTATTTTTATCCCAAGGATAATACTCCGGGATGTACGAAGCAGGCCTGCGGTTATTCGGAGCGCTATCCGCAGTTTATGGAGAAGGGCGCGGTGATACTGGGAGTCAGCAAGGACTCTGTGGCCTCTCATAAAAGGTTTGAGGAGAAATATGGCCTGGCGTTCACTCTGCTTTCCGATCCGGAGCGGACGGTCATCGAGGCCTACGATGTGTGGAAGGAAAAGAAGAATTACGGGAAGGTATCCATGGGCGTGGTCCGCACCACCTATCTCATCGACGAGGACGGCATCATCATCCGCGCCAATGATAAGGTAAAGGCAGCAGATGATGCGGAGAAGATGCTGGGAGAGATGGAATAGGCTGAGTTTGTGCAGCAGGGATGGTGGGGGATGGTGCAAAATGGAGGCAAATTAGAAGAAATTTTGCATCCTCTCCCATGGGAATGATGGAGAGCAGGAAGATGGTCAATCAGGTGTTTAGTGAGCTTCATAATGGCTTTGAAACGGCGTGTATCAATGGAGAATTTTCTTCCAGCCTTGCGTTTAAGCCTCAATTTGTATCAAATGACAGCCGAGAGGGAAGAAAGGTTTTATCCTCCATAGAGGATGAGCTTTTGAAATGCGAGCATTTTCAAATGAGCGTTGCATTCATTACAATGGGAGGAATAACACCGTTTCTTCAAACATTACAGGAGTTGGAGCAAAAAGGTGTGACTGGGGAAATTTTAACGACAAATTATTTGTGTTTTAGTGATCCCAAGGCACTGAAAAAGCTGCATCAGCTTAAAAATATCCGGATAAAAATGTATGATGTAGAGGCAGCAGAAGAGGGATTCCATACAAAGGGATATATATTTCAGAGAAACGAGATTTATCACATTATTATTGGAAGCTCGAATATGACCAGCAGCGCTCTGACGACGAACCGAGAATGGAATACGAAATTTGTCTCCACCTCAAAAGGAGAAATGGCACAGGAGATCCTGGAAGAATTTAGGAAATTATGGAGTTCTCCCTATGCGTCTAACTATGAGGATTTCATAGAAGAATACACGGAACGCTATCAAATTATCAAGCATCAAAAAGAGACTGCCCGCCGGGAGCGTACACCTTCGCTGGAGAAATACCGGCTTCAGCCAAATTCTATGCAGGTTGGCTTTATCAAGAATTTAAGGGATATATTGAGCAGGGGTGAGGATCGGGCACTTTTGATCTCTGCCACGGGAACAGGAAAAACGTATGCTTCAGCGTTTGCAATGCGGGAACTTGGGTTTCGTAGGGTTTTATTTTTAGTTCACAGAGGCCAGCTGGCAGTGCAGACGAAGAAATCATATGAGAAGGTATTTGATGCGAGTGTTTCTATGGGGATCGTTGGTGCGGGATATCAGGAATACGATGCAGATTATGTATTTGCGACCGTACAGACGTTAAATCGAGATGCTAATCTGGCTAATTATAGTCAAGATGCCTTTGATTGTATTATATTGGATGAAGCACATCACAGCTCTGCCGAGACATATCAGAAAATAATGGGGTATTTTACACCCAGACTATGGCTGGGCATGACTGCAACACCAGATAAAAGAGACGACAATGCGGAAAAGAAGAACATTTACGCAATTTTTCATTACCAGATTGCATATGAAATCCGCTTACAGCAGGCAATGGAGGAAAAACTGCTTTGTCCGTTTAATTATTTTGGTATTAGTGATCTTTCCGTCATCGGAGATGAAAAAGGAAAGGGAAGGAAGTTATCAGCAGGAGACTTTAATCAGTTGGTCAGTGATGAGCGTGTAAAACATGTTCTTGAAAAAGCGGAATATTACGGTTATAGCGGAGACCGTGTGAAGGGACTGGTATTTTGCAGCAGAGTTGATGAGTCCATTGAACTATCTGCTAAATTTAATGAGGCCGGGTATCGGACGATTGCTTTAAATGGAGATGCCTCAGAAGAGGAGCGGATGACAGCATTTGAACGTCTGGCAATGGATGAGGCGGATGCTGCCGAAAATATGAAGCCGTTGGATTATATATTCTCCGTGGATATTTTAAATGAGGGTGTGGATATTGTAGAGGTAAATCAAGTGATCATGCTGAGGCCGACACAATCGCCTATTGTATTCATCCAACAGCTAGGCCGGGGCCTTCGTAAAGCAGAAGGCAAAGAATATGTCGTCATTCTGGATTTTATTGGGAATTATGAAAAGAATTTTATGATCCCGGTGGCTCTTTCTGGAGACCGTACCTATAATGCGGACACCATAAGAAGGTATGTGATCAGCGGAAACAGCACAATTCCAGGCACTTCGACCATTCATTTCGATGAAATTGCGAAAGAAAGGATTTTCCAATCAATCGATAAAATCAGAGGAATAAAAGCAATTATCCGGGAAAGCTATACAAGTCTTAAAAATCGCCTGGGCCGGGTACCGTATATGGTGGATTTTTATGAGAATGGGGAAGTCGATCCTCTGCTGATCATCCGGGAGTATAAAACCTATCAGGATTTTTTGACTTCGGTGGAGAAGGAAGAAAAAATCGGATCGCTGACGGAAAATGAGAAATTGACGTTAGAATATTTATCGAAAACGATTTTGAGCGGGGTAAGGCCCTATGAATTAGAGATTCTGAAACGTCTTTTTACATCCGATTCTATTTCCATAGAAAGCCTGCAAAAGGAATTATGGAGCCAATATGGAAATGTATTTGACGAAAAATCCTTGGAGGACGCATGCTCCGTCCTTCAAGGGAAGTTTGTAAGTAAGGAAGAGGAATATCAAAAATATTGTCATATTGATATTGTGGAAAGGGATACTCAAAACTCGATCCATAGAATGAAGAGCTATGCAGAGCGATTGCAGCATGCGGAGTTTTATAGGCAGCTAAGGGATCTGGTGACAGTCGGGATCCATAGATATCAGGATAAGTATGAGCGGGGAAGAAAAGAGGGTACTCCCTTTGTTCTGTATGAAAAGTATTCCCGCCGGGATGTAAGTCTCCTGATGAACTGTGGGAAGGATCTTTCCTCGATCATGTACGGAATGAAGAGGATCGGGGATGATGTTTTTATATTTATTACCTATCATAAGGCAGAAGCAGAGGACGAGACAAAGCTTTATGCAGATGGAAAACCCGATTATGCGGATGCCTTTGCAGACAGTACGACATTCCGATGGGATTCTCAGATTGGAAAAGGACCAGAGAGCTCTTATATGAAGGACGTTTTAAGTGCAAAGAACAAGCATTTACTAGTGAAAAAAAGCGATGCAGAAACAAACTTTTATTATATGGGAACCTTTGATATTGTGTCCTGCTGTGGTTCAAAGAAAAAGGACAATAGCGGAAAGGAACGCGATATCACAAAGGTTACCATGAAAATGCATCAGCCAGTCAGAGAAGATCTGCTGAGATATTTGGAAAGCAATATAGAAAAAGAGGAGAAACAGGCAGGATGAAAACAATCAAGGTAGTGGCGGCCGTGATCAGATCCGGCGATAAGGTTTTTGCGACACAGAGGGGATATGGAGAATTTGAAGGAGGCTGGGAATTTCCAGGCGGAAAGATCGAGCCCGGAGAGACTCCGGAGCAGGCTTTAATACGGGAGATCAAGGAAGAGCTGGATACGGAAATCGAAGTGGGAGAACGGATCGATACAGTAGAATATGATTATCCCAAATTCCATTTATCAATGGACTGCTTTTGGTGCAGCATCATTCACGGAGACCTGGTGCTGCTGGAGGCAGAGGATTCCAAATGGCTGACCAAGGATACCTTATATTCCGTAGACTGGCTGCCGGCAGATGCGGGGCTGGTACAGAAGATCGAAAATGAATTGAATCGCTAGGAAAGGAGTCCCCCAAAATGAAAGAAATAAAGATCCAGGAGCTGGAAAACATCAAGATCGGAAGTGCAGAAAACAAAGACGCCGCCACCGGCTGCACGGTGATCCTCTGTGAGCAGGGCATGGCAGCGGGGCTGGATGTCCGGGGAGGCGGTCCGGCGTCCCGGGAAACGGAGCTCTTGAAGCCCACAGCGGCGGCAGAGTCGATCCATGCGGTGCTGCTGTCCGGAGGCAGCGCCTTTGGGTTGGATGCGGCCGGAGGCGTAATGGAGTATCTGGAGGAGCGGAATATCGGCTTCGATGTGGGGATCACAAAGGTTCCCCTGGTGTGCGAATCCTGCCTGTTCGATCTGATGGTGGGAGATCACCGGGTCCGGCCGGACAAGGCCATGGGCTATGCGGCCTGTGAGAATGCGGAAGAGGGCAATTACCGGGACGGGAATTTCGGAGCCGGGACCGGAGCCACTGTGGGAAAGCTTTACGGACCGGAGTTCTGTATGAAGTCGGGGATCGGAAGCTACGCGGTACAGATCGGAGAGCTGCAGGTGGGAGCCATTGTGGCGGTCAACGCTCTGGGAGATATTTATGACTGGAAAAATGGTAAGAAGGTTGCCGGACTTCTGGCAAAGGATAAAAAATCCTTCCTTTGTACCGAGGACGAGGTCTATAAGAGCTATGAGGTGGTAAAAAATAAGTTTGTGGCCAACACCACCATCGGCGCGGTCATCACCAATGCGGCCTTCCACAAGACCCAGCTTTGTAAGATCGCGTCCATGACCCACAACGGCTATGCCCGTTCCATCCGTCCGGTCCATACGACGGCAGATGGTGACAGTATCTATGCCCTGTCCACAGGGACGCTGGAGGCGGATCTGGACATGGTGGGTACTCTGGCGGCTCAGGTCATGTCGGAAGCCATTCTCCGGGCTGTTATGAGTGCGGAGACGGCTTACGGTTTTCCGGCGGCCAGGGATCTATAAAAAGAAGAACGCTCCGGGACAAAGGCGCCGCAAGGGCAGCCAGATCCCGGAGCTTTTTTTATGGAAATTTTACTGCTGTTTCTGGTAGACCACATTTCCTTCAATGAGGACGGTGGCAGCCGATGTATAGAAGTTAAAGGGGTCGCCGTCCCAGATGACGATGTCGGCGTCCTTACCGGGCTCTAAGCTTCCCACCCGGTCCTCCAGGCCGCAGGCGCGGGCTGCGTTGATGGTCACGGCCTCCAGGGCTGTCATGGGATTTAATCCCTTTTTCACCATCAGCGTCATCTGGACCATGGAGAGCTCCACGTTCATTTCCGGATGGCCGGTGGTGGCGGCAAATTCGATGCCGTTTTCTTCCAGGACAGAGCCTGCAATGGGATCCCGGTAACGGTTTTCACTGTTCTTTTCTCCGTAGACCGGTCCCAGCACGCAGCGGACGTTGTGCTTCTTCAGATCCTTTGTGATCTTCCAGGCGTCCACGCAGTTTTCTACCGTATAGGTGAGTCCGAATTCCTCGGCGATGCGTACGGCAGTCATCATGTCATGGCCGCGCTTGGCGATGAATTTTACGGGCATTCCGTCGAATACGCGCATTAGGGAGTGGAGCTTCATATCGAATTTCGGCGGCTTATTTGCCGGATCCTTCTGGGAAGCGGTCCACTGGTCATGATAGCGTTTCGCCTTCATCAGAGCCTCGCGGATCACGGCCGCCGTGCCCAGTCTTGTCATGGGCGATCTCTTTCCGCCGTACGTATTTTTCACTCCGTCAGTGAGGCACATCTTAATGGCGATCTCGGGCACCATGACCATCTCCTCCACCGTATTGCCAGTGGTCTTGATGGCTGCGCAGGTTCCGCCGATGGGGTTTGCATTGCCCGGACAGGTAACGGCTGTGGTCACGCCTCCGGCCAGAGCCATTTTAAAGCCCTCGTCTCTGGGATTGATGGCGTCCATGGCCCGCACCTGGGGTACGATGGGATCGGTGGTCTCATCGGCGTCGTTGCCCTCAAACCGGAAGACCTCTTCTTTGACGCCAAGGGAGCAGTGAGGCTCGACGATACCGGGAGTCACATAGTTCCCGCAGGCGTCGATGATCACGTTGCCCTGGCCGTATTTCTGGCAGGCGTCGTCGCAGATATCAAGGACCTTTCCGTCCTTTACTACCAGATCCTTTTTCTCTTTGTAGATTCCGGCCATGTTGATCAGATTACAGTTTTTGATAATCAACATTGCTTTCACCTGCCTTTCTTTCATATGCGATCTTTCCGTCGATGAGGACGATACCGGCCTGGTACATGGTGTCTAACGGTTCCACATCCCAGATGACGATGTCAGCGTCCTTACCGGGCTCGATGCTTCCGACTCTGGAGTCGATATCTGTGATCTTTGCAGCGTTTAAGGTCACGCTGCGGATCCCCATTTCCCTGGACATTCCGTTTTTCACATAAAGGATGACCTGGAGCAGCTGGTCCTCAATGGGAACGAAGGGAGCGTCGGTGATCAGGGCGAAGGTGACTCCGGCCTCCTCCAGGATCCGTCCGGCTTCATAGGAGCGGTTCTGGCATTCGATCTTGCTCTTGCCGCCGACGGTGGGGCCCAGCAGGCACTCGGCGTTGTTCTTCTTTAAGAATTCCGGGATCATCCATCCTTCGGTACAATGCTCGATGGAGTAATGAAGGCCGAATTCATTGGCCACGCGGACAGCAGTCTGGATATCGTCCGCCTGATGGGCATGGATCTTGACCCGCATTCCTTCAAATACCCGCATTAAGGAGTGCAGGTGGAAGTCGAACGGGAAATCCGGCTCCTGGCCATGGAGCTTATAGTTTTCATAATATTCCTTTGCCTTAAAAAGCTCCTCCCGCATAAGGGCGGCGCTCATCATCCGTGTTCTGGGAGCCTTTCCACGGTTTCCGAAGGTCATCTTTGGGTTCTCTCCCAGAGCCATTTTCATGGCCAGCTCCGGGCAGATGACACGGGACTCCATATCTTCGCCGGCGGTCTTGATGGCTAAGAAGGTTCCACCGACGATGTTGGAGCTTCCGGGACCGGTCACAACGGTGGTGATCCCCTGGCGGAGAGCCGCGTCAAAGGTGGCATCCTCTGGGTTGATGGCATCTAAGCCCCGCAGTCCCGGAAGGACCGGCTCCGTATACTCATTTCCGTCCATTTCCTCGCGGCAGGCGGTTCCCCATAGACCTGCATGGCAGTGGGGGTCCACAAGACCGGGAGTGACGGTGCGTCCGGCGGCGTCGATAATCTGGCAGTCCTCCGGCACCTCTCCCACCTGGCCGACCTTTACGATCTTTCCGTCGTCGATCAGGATATCGCCGGTCTGCTCATACATACCGGCCATGGTGATTAAATTTCCATTTTTGATCAGCAGCAATTGAAAAGCACGCTCCTTTCTTAGATCATAGCTCTAAATCAGTACTATTGTACAAATTTTTTGTGAAAATGTCAAAGAAATTATGGAACATAGGGAGGAAAAACAAAAAATATATAGAGGACTGGGAGATCTGGTTGTTTTTCTGTATATGAGCGACTATAATGGAATTGAATGAAAAATACAGGGGGGGGGGTATAAGGTGGAAAAGCCCACAATGCTGATCGTTTCTCAGAGCTCAACGACAAATGTAGGAATGCGGTCCTATTTAAATCATATATTTAGTAAATATATCCATCTGGAAACCTGCCTTGCGGCAGATGTGGATACGGAACGGATGGAAAAGGCGGATCTGGTACTGTTCAGCTCCAGATCCGCGGCCAGGATGGCAGAGCCTCTCATGACGCCGAAGATCCGGTATCTGATCTGTATCCGGACCTTTAACCATACGTATTTAAACAGGATCCTTTCGATCCCGTCCAATTCGGAGGTGTATCTGGTCAATGATTCGGAGCGCTCGGCAAAGGACAGCATACAGCTTCTGTACACACTGGGGATCACCCAGTACCGTTTCATTCCCTATTATCCGGGCTGCCCGGAGACGAATCCCGGGATCCAGTATGCGGTGACGGTGGGAGAAAATAAGCTGGCTCCCAGGAACGTCCAGACGCTGGTGGACATCGGGATCCGGATCGCCGATATTTCGACGATCTCGGAGATCGCCTCATTTTTCCATCTGCCTTTAAGCCTGGCGGATGTGGTGTCCTTAAATTATATCAACCAGTTTGTGCAGCTTTTGAAAATATCCAATCACCAGCTGAGCCAGGCCACTAACACGAAGTTCATTACCCAGAGCATCATCAGCAACATTGATACGGGCATCTGTATCATAGACGATGAGGGGAAGATCCAGATGATCAATAAGCAGTTTAAGGAGGCCCTGGATATTCCCAGATCCCACCTGGTGGGTACGCTCCTTAAGGAGGCGGTCCCGGAGCTGGACGGCATTGCGAAAAGGTCCCAGGACCAGCGTTCCCCATTTTTCCTGGTCTGCAGGGGTAAAGAGGAGCCTCTGAAGCTGACAGTCCAGGAGATCCGGGACATGAACCACCGGAGACTGACCATGATCCACTGCCATATGGACCAGCCGGCCCTGGAAAGACCGGCTCCAGAGGGGGATACGGAAGGAAACGTTATAAAGAGAGAAGGGGCCTACTTCCGCTTTGATGATTACCGGACGGCCAACAGCCGCTCTCTGCGCATGGTGGAGGCGGCCAGACGGATCTCCTTAACGGATTACCGGGTGCTGATCTCCGGGGAGCCGGGTACGGGAAGAGAGGTGCTGGCCCAGGCCATCCACAATAATTCCAGGAGAAGTGCAGAGCCCTTTATGAAGCTGAATCTGACGGTCTTGAGTGAAGGGCAGATTATGGAGGAGCTGTTTCCCGGAGACGGCCGGGAGGGGATCTTAAATCGGGCAGAGGGCGGGACCCTGTATCTGAATGGTATTCACTGTATGTCGATATCGATGCAGAAGGAATTTTTAAATATGATGGACCAGATGCCCGACGTGCGGTTTATCGCATCCACGGAAGAGGATCTTTATACCATGTGCCAGGAGGGGAGGTTTTTAAAGTCTCTTTTTTATATGATCGGCGAGGTATCCCTGGAGACATTTCCCATCCGCCAGAGACCCGAGGATATTCCGCTTTTATTTGAGTACTTTATACGGAATATCTACAACAATTCAGCTCTGCGCTGGACCGATATGTGCAGCGAGGAGCTGTGGAACAGCCTGACGGCGTATTCATGGCCGGGCAACGGAAAGGAGATCGAAAACCTCTGTAAGTATGTTTACTGTTTTCATTCGGAGGGAAAGCTGACCATCCGGGATCTTCCGGCTTACATAAGGCTTCAGATGGCGAAAAAAACGTCGCTGCTTTCTCCCCTGGAAAAACGGGTCTTACAGACGGTGGCCCAGAATCCGAAGACCGGGCGGGCCGGTCTCCAGGAAATTTTGGAGAATGAAGGGCTCCAGGTGGCGGAGGGAAAGATCCGGAGTATCCTTCAGAGTCTTTCGGAGCAGGGACTCATAAAGGTGAACCGCACCAGAGGGGGCTGTGAGATCACAGAAACAGGAGAACTCCAGTTAGAGTAAAATACAAAAGGGATTAGGTTGTTTAAACGAAGGAGAAAACTTCTTTAAAAACCTAATCCCTTTATTTTGTCTGATAATTTGTAATTTGGACGAAAAATGACAGCTTCTGCTTTGACACACAATATATGTATTTGTATAATAAACACAATGAATCTCAAATAAATATCTCAAATATATACAGAATACACATAAATGAGTCATGCACATTTAGTAAAATGCAATGGTCAGAAACAGGGAGGCCAGGATAAAGACGCCTCCGGCCAGAAGCGGCTCCTTATAGGTGGCAGCCGGTTTTTTCTGGGTCAGATAGTCAGAATAGGATCCGAGCTGTTCGGGAGCAGGAGTAGCAGAACCATTGGAATCCTTTTCATCCTGTGCAAGATCAGAGTTTTTCCCCGAGCGCGCCAGCTTTTTGTGGGAATAAACCAGCAGATCAAAGGAGCCGGCATATTTGGCCAGGCGGAAGCAGCCCAGGATCATTGGAAGCATGCCGCCGATGAAGAGGCCGTCGATGAGCCGGTAGAGGAAGATCTGGTCCTTCTGGAAAAAAATGTAGGCAGCAGCCACGGCGATCCCCAGGACCACGTAGTTTTTCAGATTTTTGACTGAAAGTGAAGACATAGATGCACCGTCCTTTGTTTCTAAAAATGATTATGAGTCCTATTATACCTGGATTGGAAAGAAAGTCAAGAAACGCCAGTCGTTATTTATGGGCAGAAGCCCTGCAATAAAAAAGGAGGAATGAGTGAATGAAGAAAAGAGTATTAGCAGCAATGATGGCATGTGCCATGGCAGCCGGCCTGCTTTCCGGGTGCAGCAGCGAGCCGAAGAATCCCGGGGATTCCAATGAGCCGGTGACCACAGCCGCCGCAGGTCAGACCGAGGCGGGGGATGCCACGGCCGCAGCCCAGGAGGAGTCCGGGCCGAAGATCTTCCACGACTATATGACGACGGATGTGGATACCATCAATCCGCATATTTATACCATGAGCGTTTCCGGCGACGTGATCGCCAGGACTTCCCTCCAGCTTTACCGCCAGTACCCCAACGCGGAGGGGACCAGCTTTGAGTACCTCCCGGAGCTGGCAGAAAAAGAGCCGGAGAAGGCGGATGAGGAAGGAAAGGTATGGCATATCAAGATCCGTGAAAATGCCAAGTGGGAAAATGGAGACGCCATTGACGTAGACGATGTGATCTACTCCTTTAAGATGTGTCTGGATCCTATTATGGTCAACAGCCGTGCCTCCCAGCTTGCCAGCGACTATATCACTATTACCAAAGCATCGGATTATTCTCTCCAGGGGAACGCCGGAACTGTTGCCTGGGAGGACGTAGGAATTAAAAAAGCCGACGACTATACCCTGAAACTCCAGCTGGACGCTCCCGTAACGGCTGAAGACATTAAGTCACATTTTAACTATGTATGGACCTGCCTGGTTCATGAGCCTACTTATGAGGCATGTATGAGCGAGGACCGGAGCACAAACACTTACGGATCCACCAGGGAAAAATACATGAGCTGCGGCGCATTTATCCTGGACCAGTGGATCGCAGGCTCCCAGTTCGATATGAAGAAGAACCCGGATTTCGTTCTGGGCGATAAGATTAAGCTGGATGGCTACAACTATAAGATCGTGGGCGACCGGAATACAGCCCTGGAGCTTTACTTAAACGGCGAACTGGACGCGGTTTCCTTAAGCCCGGAATCCATCGAGCAGTATATCGATGATCCCAGCATCAAGAAAGCCCCGGCCACTTCGATTCAGACCCTTACCATCAACCATGGAAATACCAACAACAACGGGATTCTTGGAAATTTAAATTTCCGTAAGGCATTATTCTATGCGGTTGACAGAGAAAGCATCGCCAAGATGACAAACGGGATCCCGGCCAATTACCTGGTAGCAAGCAAGTGTCTCGGCTTAGATGGAAAGACCTACCGTGACATGGAAGAATCTCAGGCTCTTTTAGAGCCCAATCTGGGCTACGATCCGGCAAAGGCGAAGGAATATTATGAAAAGGCCCTGGAAGAATGCGGTCTTACAAGTCTGACCCTGACCTTACAGTATAACGAGACCAGCGCCAATAATAAAGCAGCTTCTGAATTTCTGCACAAATCTCTTCCAGAGGTATTTGGCGACAGCTTTACTCTGGAATTGATGGCTGGCTCCACTTCCGTATTAAACAGCTATATCAAGGGCTGGAAGGAAGGCGATCCCAACAGCTTCGAGCTTCAGTGGAGAGGCTGGAACACCAGTACTCCGGCTCCGTGGAACGGACTTAAGGTTTACAGCAGCATGTATTCCAATAAGAACGAGCCATATTACAACGACGAATTTGATGCCCTTTGGGAAAAGGCCAACTACGATATCGAAGCGAAGCTGGATCCTGCATACCGCATGGACCTCACAAGACAGATGGAAAAGATCGTTCTGGATGAAGTGGCGGCCTGTCCGGTCTATGAAGCTCCGTCCTACAATCTGATCAGCTCTAAGATCCATCTTGTATGCGACGAATATATCCCTGGCTATGGCTTTGGATACATTCTCAGTACAAAGGACTGATCGTTTGCAGAATAACTGACAGGAACCAGGATGGGGGTGCTGCGAAGATGCTGTTTTGCGGCATCCCCATTTTCTAATCTGATGTGGAAAGGAACATGTCTTATGGCGAAGTATACGATCCAGCGAATTTTAGCCATGCTGCTGACCATGTTTATCATACTGACCGTGGGATTCATGGTGATCCGCCTCATGCCTGGGGGGATTTTTGATGATGCGGTGGATATGACCCATGAGCAGAGGGCGGCCCTGGAGGCAAAATATAACCTTGATAAGCCGATCATCGTCCAGTACGGCCTGTTTTTAAAGGGTCTGATCTTAGAGGGAGACTGGGGGACATCCCTTAAGATGAACATTAACGTGCCGGTCTGGGATATTATAAAGACCAAGATCCCGGTGACGTTATATATTAATTTCTTCTCGCTGCTGATCTCCCTGCCGCTGGGAATCGGCCTGGGGATCGTGGCGGCCATACGGAAAAACTCCATCACCGACTACCTGATCTCGTTTCTGGTGGTCATCTTTATCTCCGTGCCGTCGTTTATCTTTGCGACGCTGCTCCAGTATTTCGTGGCGTTTAAGGGTGGGCTGTTCCCGATCATCTTCGATGCCACATCCACTGGCTGGGCCAGGTTCCATGGTCTGGCACTTCCCATCATCGCCCTGTCCTTAGGCCCCATTGCCCGCGTCACCAGGTATTTGAGGGCAGAGCTGGCCGAGACCATCAATTCGGACTTCATGCTCCTTGCCAAGACCAAGGGGCTTACGGAGCGGCAGGCTACCTTAAACCATGGGATCCGCAACTCCCTGCTTCCGTTAATGAACATCATCGTTCCCATGTTCACGAGCATCATGGGCGGAAGCCTGGTGATCGAGACGATCTTCTCGATCCCCGGCATGGGCGGAATCATGGTAAAATCCGTCAACGCGCCGGATTATACAGTGACCCTTGCAGTACTGATTTTTTACTCGCTGGTTTCTCTGATCACGGTTCTGATCGTGGATCTGTCTTACGGCATTGTTGACCCGCGTGTGAGGATGGGAGGGAAGAAGTAATGGCAAAATTTTATTCTTCCGATTTGCCTGAATACCAGGTGGAGCCGGAAAGCTTTGAGTTTGTCCAGATGGAGGGCGAGATTGCTGATGAAAAGTTCCAGGATAAGCCCATCGGCTTCTTTAAGGACGCCATGCTGCGCTTCTGCCGCAGTAAGGTTTCCATCATCGCCTTCATGGGGATCGTGATCGTTCTTCTGTTCGCTGTGTTTGCCCCGGCCCTCAGCCGCTGGGACTACAACGACCAGGATCTGAACCGCATCAATCTTCCGCCCAAGGTGCCGGTACTGGAAAACTATGGGATCCTGGACGGGACCCGGTGGCTCACCAACCGGCGGGTGGACTCTCTGGAGGATACCTCCCGGTATCCGGAGGGCAGTATCTTAAAGGTCATCAATCACCGCACGGTCCAGGGCGTGGAAATGTGCGATATTAAGGTGGATTATTATAAGTACTCCGGCGTGGAGGACGGAACGTATTTCTGGATGGGGACCGATTATCTGGGCCGGGATCTCTGGGTGCGCATGTGGCGCGGCGCCAGGGTCTCCCTGCTGATCGCCTTTATTTCTGTGATCTGCAACGTGTGCATCGGTATTGTATACGGCTCCATCGCAGGCTATTACGGCGGAAAGGTGGATATGATCATGATGCGTATCACCGAGATCATCGGCGCGTTCCCGGAAATCGTGGTGGTGACTTTGTTCATCCTGTTTTTTGGTACGGGGATCCTTTCCATCATCCTCTGCCTGGTGGTCCAGAACTGGATCGGAACGGCCAGGATGATCCGCTCTCAGTTTTACCGCTATAAGGGCAGCGAGTACGTGCTGGCGGCCAGGACCCTGGGCGTCAGGGACATGGCTCTGATCTTCCGCCATATCCTTCCCAACTCTATCGGCCCCATCATCACCAGGGCCATGATCGCCATTCCGGGCGCTATTTTCACCGAGTCATTCTTAGCTTACATTGGACTGGGGATCCGTGCTCCGGAAAGCTCCATCGGCGTTCTCTTATCCCAGGGCCAGAAGGTGATGCAGCAGTATCCCAACCAGGTATTTTTCCCGGCGGTGGTAATTTCGCTGTTAATGATCGCCTTCAACATGCTGTCCAACGGCCTGCGCGACGCCTTTGATCCGACCCAGCGGGGCGCATAAGGAAAGGAGAGAAAAGTATGGAACCAATTTTAAGCGTAAAAGATCTTTCCGTATCCTTCAATGCCTTTGCAGGAAAGGTGCATGCGGTGCGGGATGTGAATTTTGACCTGTATAAGGGCGAGACCCTGGCCATCGTGGGGGAGTCCGGTTCGGGAAAATCCGTGACTACCAAGGCGATCTTAGGGATCCTGGCCAAAAACGGCCATATCGACAGCGGCACTATTATGTACCAGGGCCAGGATATGGCGAAGTATAAGGAGGCCGATTTTTATAAGATCCGCGGAAAACGGATCTCCCTGGTATTCCAGGACCCGCTTTCGGCCTTAAATCCCATTATGAAGATCGGAAAGCAGATCACCGAGGCTCTGATCTTAAGCAAGGCCATTGAAAAGTCCAAAGCCAAGGCCCGGGCCATCGAGCTTATGGAGGCTGTGGGGATCCCCAACGCCGCCGAGCGGTATGACGCTTATCCTTTCCAGTTTTCCGGCGGTATGCGCCAGAGGATCGTCATCGCCATCGCTCTGGCCAGCAACCCGGAGATCCTGATCTGTGATGAGCCGACAACGGCACTGGATGTGACCATCCAGGCCAGGATCCTGGAGCTGATCAACGATATGAAGCGGGAAAGGGATCTTTCGGTGATCTTCATCACCCACGATCTGGGCGTGGTGGCCAACATGGCGGACCGGGTCTGCGTGATGTATGCAGGACGCATTGTGGAAGTGGGGACCTGCGAGGATATTTTCTATCGGCCGGCCCATCCTTATACCTGGGCGCTCCTTTCGGCTATGCCGGACCTTCACACGGAGGAGACGCTGTTTGCCATTCCCGGCGCGCCGCCCAACATGCTGCATCCGCCCAAGGGCGATGCCTTTGCGGCCAGAAATAAGTATGCCATGAAGATCGATTTTGAAAAGGAGCCGCCGTATTTTAAGATCTCTGATACCCATTATGCCGCCACCTGGCTGCTCCATCCCGACGCGCCAAAGGTGGAGATGCCGGATATCTTAAAGCACAGAATCGCCAGGATGAAGGAGGAGGCAGGATATGAAATCGGATAACAGGAAGGAACGTGACCATATCCTGGATGTGGATCACTTAAGTATGCACTTTACCACGAAAAAACGTGGAAAAACCTCGGTGGTGAAGGCTGTGGACGATGTTTCCTTTTATGTGGAGCGGGGAGAGACCTTCGGGCTGGTGGGGGAATCCGGCTGCGGAAAGACCACCACAGGCCGCACCATCATCCGTCTGTATGATCCCACCAGCGGGACCGTGGCCTTTGACGGAAAAGAGATCAGCGGGAAGATGGATAAGAGCCTGAGAAAGTATATCACCGACAACATTGCCATGATCTTCCAGGATCCCATTGCCTCTTTAAACCCCAGAATGACAGTCCAGGAGATCATTGCCGAGGGCTTAAAGATCCGCGGGGTAAAGGATCCGGAGGAGTTGCATCGGCAGGTGGTGGCCATGCTGGAGCACGTGGGGCTTCAGGCGGAGCATGCCTCCCGGTACCCTCACGAATTCTCCGGCGGCCAGAGGCAGAGGATCGGCATTGCCAGGGCGCTGATCGTGAAGCCTCAGATGGTGATCGCCGATGAGCCTGTGTCGGCCCTGGACGTTTCGGTCCAGGCCCAGGTCATCAATCTGTTAAACAAGCTGAAGGAGGAGATGGGGCTGACCATTCTTTTCATTGCCCATAACCTGTCGGTGGTCAAGTACTTTTCTGACCGGATCGGCGTGATGTATTATGGAAAGCTGGTGGAGATGGCGGATTCCGACGAATTATTTAAGAATCCCATGCATCCGTACACCCGGGCCCTGCTTTCTGCCATCCCGGAGCCGGATCCCATCAATGAAAAAAAGCGGAAGAAGATCCATTATGATCCGGAAATGCACCGGTATGGGGATGGGAACCAGCCTTCTTACCATGAGATCGCTCCCGGGCATACGGTGTACTGTTCAGATGAGGAATTTGAGGAGATAAAGAAGCAGTGGAAGGCGTAGGGAAGTAGAAATAAGAAATGGAAGATGCTGCAAAGGGCAGGCTTTATATTCCCTTTGCAGCATCTTTTATGCCATAGGAAAGTGCCGTCCTACGACATAAAAAACGCTCCGCGGGGATCGCCATGCGGTGGAAGGGAATTATAAAACAAAAATAAAGATTGTCATCCAGATATCGCTATTATATAATACCAATATGGGAAACCACAGAGCCAGGGCGGCTTACCCTCTGATGATTCGGAGGGCCTATAACCCCTCCGGACCAAAGAGGAAAGGAGGGCGTTGCTTATGTATATTACATATTCTGATATGGTTCAGACGGGAATATTCATATGCGCCCTTGTGGGACTGTGCTATACAGTCTTTAAGGGAAAAAAGTAGCCGCCAACTACCGCAAATAGTTGACGGCTGAAAGATACAGCTGCTAACTGTCTGAGGGTAAGCCGCTTCTGTGGCTTTCCCTTTTTCTATATTTAGTATATCATATCTGAAAGAAATTACAAGTATCAGATATCGCGGATAAAAATAAAGATTGTCATCCAGATATCGCTATTATATAATATCAATATGGGAAACCACAGAGCCAGGGCGGCTTACCCTCTGATGATTCGGAGGGCC
>ENA-ORRZ01001148-ORRZ01001148.1-human-gut-metagenome-genome-assembly--contig:-NODE-1148-length-18716-cov-3.162424_pt1 | contig 18716 bp, 15 predicted proteins | sample MGYA00242185_ERZ509152 | MGnify/ENA primary metagenome ERZ509152 (study PRJEB26280, sample SAMEA2338668) | human gut metagenome | biome: human gut; feature: human-associated habitat; material: faeces... | reverse complement strand
TGACAGATATATTCATCTTTTTATTTTATAGAGAGGGTATTCCGACTTCCGATAATAAGGGAGATCGAACATACATCACAGAATTATATGTATCCTCCATATCAAACGTCAGTTGTCTCATTAACCCGGTCAGTTGCTTCAAGAATTCTATATAAGGTAAGAGGCCATAAAGATTAAAAAAGATGATGACAACGATTCCCGAAGGAATGTTGCCATCATTTCGCCAAGCTCTCCTGCTTGTCTATACCTGCCGGTTGTCTTTAGTGAACACAGACATCATCAAGTATAATACCTCAAAAGCATGACACCGGTAGTATTTGCGCATTTATAAAAAGAAATAACCTCTATTTATCATCTGAATTGTTTCATTTGTAATCCCTCAACTTTGCATCATCGACGTTGTTTTTGCAGACGACTATATCCAGGTCTCCTGTTTTATTAACGTGATGCAAAGGTAGGTAAGAAGTGCTTTACTTCAAGGGGTTTGATATCATTTGTAGTCCCAATTCGTCACTGTAGTAGTCTCAATTTGTCACTATAATATTCTCAATTTGTCACGACTCAATCTCAATAAGTGATATTCACACTGTATATCAATCATTTACAGAGCGTTTCTTACTCATGCGATATTCGGCAGGAGTCATGCCGTACTGTTCAAGAAAGAGACGGTAAAAAGTTTGTTTATTCGGGATTCCGCACTCTCCGGCTATGGCTTCTACCGCATATTCCGGATGTTCTTTCAGCATTCGGGCGGCATATTCCAATCGAAGATTATTGATATATTGTAAAAAGCCGGCATTGGCATATTGCTTGAAGAGCAAAGCGAACTTATTCTTAGGGATACGCACCCGCTTCATCAATTCAGCTCTCGAAAAGTTCGGCTGCAAGTAAAGCCGATGATTAATGATTTCACGCTCCGCTTTGTCGAACAACGCCTGTCCATTGGCAATGGTTTCATTATCCCCGTCTTCCGCAGAACTTTCTTCTTCCGCCGATGCTACTTCTCCCCCCTCCCGGTTTTGCAGTTCACCTTCTGCTGCCTGCAACTGTTCTTTCAGCATCAGATTCTCTTCTTTCCTACGGAAAAGTTCATCCTTATATCCCAGTAAGTTTTCGATTGTGCCGACCATCACTTCATTCTTTGCCTTGACAATGCGGGTATGACGGATATTACGCCATAGCAAGATTCCAAGTAATCCAATGATGCAGGCGGCAAAGATTTGAATCATCCGGCTGTCCCGTAACTGGGAAGCTTGCTGCATCAACTGCGCTTCTTTCTCTTTGGTCTCATAGATGGTGGCAAATTCCAGCACTCCGTTCTGTTTCTCGCGAATCCGCAAGCTGTCCGAGAGAACGTACATCTGTCGGTAAACCCGGGCTGCTGATTGATAATCACCCATACCGGTATACGCTTGCGCTTCCTGACCGAGATTTCGTTCTATATAAATATAGTTGATCGTATCTCCTTGCGCCTGATAAAGTTGATTGTCGTGATGAATGTACTGAAGCGCCTCACGATAGCGTCCGGTAGCGATAAGATAATCGAAACGCATCTGATTACCGTCGTCTGTGGAGGCATAATCCGTTTCCTCGAATTTCCGGTAAAACTCCGCAGCCTTGTCCGGCTGTCCGTTCGTCACGAAGATGTAAGCATAGGAGGCATAAGCACTTGCCCATCGCATATCACATATTCCGTCGGGAAGATCGGGACAAGCGCTCAACTGCTCCATCAGTTTCTCATAACGGGGCAACAGGTCTATCGCTTTCTGATATTTCTTGTCTTCGATTGCAAAGGTGATTTTCATGCCGTAGATATAGATAAGGTCATCCACCGGTCCCCATTCACGGCTTTCCCCGACAACCTGTTCCTGCATCTGTATAGCTTGCTCCACGTACTCGTCCGCTTCGTCTTTCAGTCCCATGAACCACTTATTTATTCCAAGATAAAGCAGGAGATTGGCTTCCGATCTTTTATTACCTGTTTGCTTGGCGAGTTCGATACCTTCTACAGCCAGACGGGTACTTTCCGTATAGTTTCCTGTTACATTATACTGATCAGTAATGAGTTCAAGCAATGCCAGCGCTTCATCCGGATGGCGGTGTATGGAGTCATTCCGATAGGCTTTCAGCGAATAGGTAAGGGCCATGCGAAACATATTCAACCCATTTTGATAGACTATGCTACGCAATTTATCAAGCCGAAACTGGGGGAGCTGTTGGTATGCCTCCATTTCGTCTATCAGCTTCAATGCCCGATGTGGTTCGGTAATACTTATTTTCTCAATATATCCTTTCGTATGGATGCTGTCCGGCGAAGAGTCATTTTCTGCATGGGCAGGGGTTCCTATCAGACTGGTCATTACAATCAGCCACGTAAAGAGAGCCGTCCGGTAAAGGTTATTCATATTTCAGTCGCTTTGTGTGTTCAATAATAATTGCTCACAAAAGTAATGTAAAATATGGCTTTACGTGTCAAATTATCCGTTTTTTATCATCCTTTTCAACATCGTGTCCATTACCTTGACAAATTCTTCGGGAGTGATGTCGGGAAGGTTAAACGAATTAGTACGCTCCGAATTGGGTATATTTTTCTTCAACTCCAGATTTTCAGTAATACAACGCAGCAGATTTTCGTGGCATTGCCGCAATTTACGCCTACAATGAATAAGGGAAACGGCAAGAAATACAATTACCAGTATAGATGTGATAAAGAACAGAACGAATACCGGCAAAATAGCATAAGTGTGGGCGTCATAACCGATCGCCGCATTTTCTTTGGCATAAGTTGATGCAGGACAAACAAACAAAAAGAGCAAACCTAACACACGAAGAACGAAAGACACGGCATTCATACGTTGACTATTAAATATGTTTATACATTTTTCTTTCATCTCAATAACCTTTCCTGTTTTTATTAATGTGCATCAAAAGTAGGAAGAAGTGTTTGGATGCTGAAATTTTCAGACGGGTTGTAGTCTCAATTTGTCACTCTGGTTGTCTCAAAAAGTCCCGCATATCCTTCCATTTATTTCATTTTCAGCCTGTTTCTTACTCATGCGATATTCACTGAAACAACTTCATAAATCAAATTATCCGTTTTCTTTGCGGATAAAATTAGTATTTATATCTTTGTGACTCTTAAGACCCAAATACAAACCAATTAATGAAAAAATTAGTATGCGCTCATTCATTCTGCTTCTCTGTCTGATCCCCACTATTATCTGTGCACAGAATCTTTCTCTTGAGAATCAACTCAAGCAAGCCATCCAAGGAAAGAAAGCTGAAATCGGTATTGCCGTCATTATCGACGGAAAAGATACGATAACTGTCAACAACGAGACTCATTATCCATTGATGAGTGTGTTCAAATTTCATCAGGCGCTGGCATTGGCAGATTATATGGGAAAGCAGCAACAGTCATTAAATATAGAACTGACCATACAAAAAGAGGATTTAAAGCCCGATACTTATAGTCCGCTGCGGGATAGTTTCCCACAGGGAGGATTCAATATAGACATTGCGGATTTATTAAAATACACCCTGCAACAAAGCGACAACAATGCTTGTGATATTTTGTTTCAATATCAGGGAGGGGTAGATACGGTGAATCAATACATCCATTCCCTAGGCGTTACGGATTGTGCCATTGTCTGCACGGAAAACGATATGCACCAAGACGAAAGTCTGTGTTATCAAAACTGGACTACTCCGCTGGCCGCCGCGGGACTCTTGGAGATATTCCGTAAAGAAGCACTGTTCCCGCAGGAATACAAAGACTTCATCTATCAGACAATGACAGAGTGCCAGACCGGACAAGATCGACTGGTTGCCCCATTGCTCGACAAAGGTGTAACGATCGGTCACAAGACAGGGACGGGTGACCGCAATGCCAAAGGACAACAGGTAGCCTGTAATGACATCGGCTTCGTCCTCCTGCCCGACGGACGTGCTTACAGTATAGCTGTCTTCGTCAAAGATTCCGAAGGGAGTAATCAGGAGAACAGTAAAATCATTGCGGACATCTCACGTATCGTTTACGAATATGTGACGCATCAATAAAATAGAAGTATAAAAACATTAACTACGATTTTTATGAAACTACATCATATCGCCATCTGGACTTTCCGTCTGGAAGAATTAAAAGATTTCTATGTCCGCTTTTTGGGCGGGACAAGTAATGAGAAATATATCAATCCCAAGAAGGGATTCGAGTCATACTTTATCTCTTTTGATGAAGGTCCCACTCTGGAGTTGATGAGTCGGGCAGATGTGCAGAATACCCCGATAGAGGAAAACAGGCGGGGGCTGACACATCTTGCGTTTACATTTCCCAGCAAGGAGGAGATTCTTCGCTTTACGGAAGAAATGCGTTCCGAGGGGTATACCATAGCAGGTGAACCACGCACTTCGGGCGACGGATACTTTGAAAGCGTTGTACTCGATCCCGACGGAAATCGTTTGGAATGTGTATACAAGAAAGAACCGGAAGCAGAAAGAACCGAAGCGGCTCTATGCCCGAATATCGAAACGAAGCGTCTGCTTCTGCGCCCTTTTCAGGAGAATGATGCAGAAGCATTCTTTGCCTGTTGCCAGAATCCCAATTTGGGGAATAATGCCGGATGGGCTCCCCACAAGACACTGAATGAATCCCGTGAAATCCTTCACGGCACATTTATAGGACAGGAAGGTATATGGGCGGTCACATTAAAAGATACACAGCAATTAATAGCCTCCATCGGCATCGTACCCGATCCGAAACGGGAAAATCCTCAGGTACGTATGCTGGGTTATTGGCTGGACGAACCGTATTGGGGAAAAGGATATATGTCGGAAGCAGTGCAAGCCGTACTCAACTATGGCTTCAACGAACTACAGCTCAGCCTCATCACTGCCAACTGTTATCCGCACAACAAACGTTCGCAACAAGTGCTGAAGCGAAACGGATTTATCTATGAAGGTACGCTTCATCAGGCAGAACTGACCTATAATGGGAATATATACGATCATGAATGTTACTATATTGCCAATATAGCACGCCCCACCGAACAGGATTATGATGAACTGATCCAGCTGTGGGAGAAGTCTGTCCGCGCCACGCACCACTTTCTGACAGAAGAGAGTATCCAGTTCTATAAGCCACTGATACGCAACCACTATCTGCCGGCAGTAGAGCTCTCCATCATCCGCAACTCTCACGGAAAGATTGCCGCATTCATGGGATTGAGTGATGAACTGATCGAGATGCTGTTTGTACACCCCGACGAACAGGGAAAAGGATACGGAAAGCGATTGATAGAGTATGCCATCCGCCAGAAACAGATCGACAAGGTGGATGTGAACGAAGACAACGATCAGGCTCTCCGGTTCTATCAACATCAGGGATTCGAGATCATCGGACGGGATGAAACGGACAGTATGGGCAAGCCGTATCCAATCCTGCACTTACAACTGGCCGACGATAAAAAGTAAGATACTGAACCAAAAATAAAAATGGATTTACGCACACAGCTGGCCACACGCTTCCATATAGAGAATATACGGGAACTGCTTCATTATATAAAAGAAGACGAACGGCTCAGAGAGGAAATTTACCGACTGATCTTTGATGAGGATGACGTTGTCTCTTATCAGGCATTGTGGGTTTGTACCCACTTCTCAAAGCCTGAAGTAGAATGGCTGACTCTGAAACAAGACGAACTGATAGACGCGGCACTTACCTGCCCACATTCGGGAAAACGAAGGATGTTGCTGAACCTGCTGTGCCAACAACAGTTAGCTGATCCTCCACGAGTGGACTTACTGGATTTCTGTATGGAACGAATGGTATCAAGACAAGAACCGGCAGGAGTGCAGTCTCTTTGCATCAAACTTGCCTATCAGCTCACCTGCTCCATCCCCGAACTACAGCAAGAACTGCGTACCATGCTGGAAATTATGGAACCGGAACTATTGGTTCCTGCCATACGTTCAGTAAGAAAAAATACATTGAAAGCTATCCAAGCAAAGAAAAAGAAAGAACATCCGAACTCATAATATATTCAGATGGAATATCTGGGATATACCTGTGACGGAAATCTGTATACCGATGCAAAAGGTAAAAAAGGCAACGAGCTTATTAATGATCTGATTTCCTACAGGTCCCAGTTTCTGAATGATCCTCTGTCCCTGTGAAAGAAACACATACAGTATCCCCGCCATACAAATAATGACCAGCGCAATGACCAGATAATTGATTCCGGTATGCAACAGTTTTCCTTTCACACTGGCAGATGCCATCAAAGTAAAGATCACGGATATACTGCCCGGACCGATACTGATAGGAAACGTGATAGGATAAAATATCTTCTGTTCTATATTCTTCCATTTGAGGCTATCCATGTTCCGGCTCGATTCTTCCTGATCCGGGGAGTTAGAATCGCCGAGCAACTCCATGGCCGTTTTACAGATAAGTATCCCACCGCCCAACTGAATGACAGGGATGGCCAGTCCGAACATTAACAAAAACAGGTGGCCTATGACCAAAGTACCCACACCGATTATTATAAAGTTAAGAATCAGTTTCCGGATGGCGGTTTTCCGCTGCTTGGGATCCAGGTCGGTAAAAAAGCCATTCACCACAAAACCGTTTCCCAAAGGATTCACCACGGGAAACAAAGCCATAAAAGAGGAAGAGAATATAATTAGCAGATTACTCAGTGACATAGTTCTTGCATTTTTTAAAATACTCCATTAAGAATACAATACCTATGTAAAAACACAGATGGACTCTTATTGATGCTGCAATTGCAAGAAACATTTTCTTATTGTGATATTTTAACGGACTAACACTAATGGGAAACATACATACGTGTGTATCCGCACTTCCCCGGAAAAGTAAATCGTATATTATGCGAAGACAACTCTCACTTCCGTCCCCTTCCCTTCTTCGGAACGAATGCTGACCTTACCCCTGTAGACAGAAAAGATTTTCATGGAAAGACTTAACCCGATCCCTTGACCGGCGTATTCTCTCGTATTACTTCCCCGGTAGAATGACTGGAAGATAAGTTCCATTTCATCCGCCGGGATGCCGATTCCGGAATCTTTGACAGCTATCCCCCATCGCTCATCTTCCTTGTAAAGCCTGATAAGCACCTCGCCTTGCGAATACTTGCAGGCATTGTCTATCACGTTTTGCAAGGCTATTTTAAACAAGTAAGGGCTGGCACTGACCACAGCGTACCTTGCGGCATCTTCCGGATATTGCAGCCGGATGCGCGGGTTAGCAGCTCCAGCCTCTTCCAACAGGTCTGCCAGACGAATCTCTTCTACGTTATTCTTCCGGATGTCCTCTTCCTGTCTCGACAGAAACAGCAGATGCCTGATCAGATTGGACAGGCGTTTACTTTCCCCGGCTATCCGCCGGAGTGCTTCGATGTACTCATCGGTACTCCGTTCTTTCAGGAGACTTATTTCACATTCACCCTGAATGGCGGTAATAGGATTATTCAGTTCGTGAGAAGCATGGCTGACAAATGATTTTTCTGCTCTAAATGCCGTATCGATACGGTCGAGCATACTGTTTAAGGTTTCTATCAGATGGTCCAGTTCATCTTTATTGCCGGTGGTCTTCAATCTGCGGTTCAGACTGTTGCCGCGGATCTGTTTCAACTGTAACAGGACGTGCTGCAAGGGAATCAATATTCTCGTAGAATAGAGTTGTCCGATGAAAAAGATCAATACCGAACTGCATAATACCAGAAAGGCGGATAAGAGCAGCAAGTGTTCTTGTATCTTGACCCCATAACTGTTATGCGACATGATAATTACGATAAAATTGCCTTCATTATCGGGATAGTATAGTGCGGCTCCCAGCATATCCTGATATACGAAAGAGACCGATGACATCTCTTTTGACTCGAGAAGCTGCTTCTGCTGGCTGGCGGAAAGATATTTATTCAGCGTATCACGCACCACGGCATCACTATCCATATCCAACAAAATCTCTTTGGCCTCCGGCAGCAGCTCATCATACTTCCGTTGAATGGTCTGATAGCTTTGCTCATCCACTTCATCTCGCTCCCAGTGTTTCTGAGCGGTCAGAAAAGCTTTTTCCCGAAGGTATGACCTGTACAACCCATCGATATACCTTGAACTGAACAGGTAGAACACTCCGATAACTGCCATGGTGGTCAGTACCGTTACCAACGTATAAAAGAGTGCGATTTTACGTCCTATTTTCATAGCCTGGCTTGTTAAAGTTAAGCATACATGATATATCCCGAACCTACCACCGTATGAATCAATTTCTTGTCATGCTCCTTATCTATTTTACCACGAAGATAGTTCACATAAACATCTACCACATTGGTATTCGTATCGAAATTCTTATCCCATACATCTTTCAATAATGTCAGGCGCGAAAGCACCATGCCTTGATGGGTCATGAAATACTCCAGCAAGCGGTACTCCTTAACAGTGAGTTCGATCTCCACCTCCTTGCGTCTGGCACGGCGGGTGTTGCAGTTAAGCACCAGATCATCACATACCAGCTGCTGGACAGAGTCTTCCCGCCCTCTGCGCAGGATGGCCTTGATGCGCGCCTCCAGTTCCTGAAAGCTGAATGGTTTCACCAAATAGTCATCCGCCCCCGAATCGAGCCCTTTCACGATATCCTCCGTGGTGCCCAATGCAGTCAACATTATAACCGGGGTGAGATAACCGTATTGCTGACGATAAAGCCGGCATAGCTCCAGACCGTTCATCTTAGGCATGATAATATCCAGGATCAACAGGTCGAATGCTTCTTGCCGGATGAATTCCCATCCGGCATCACCGTCATTAGCCACCGACACAGAATGTCCAAACTCCTTCAAACCCCGTTCTATAAACGAAGCTATATTCACTTCATCTTCTACCAATAATATCTTAGCCATCCTTCTTTAGTTTTTAAAGTGGCAAATATACTGTTTACACTCGTCTTTGCCGCAATTTACCCTCTTTATCATACAACGTTTTACCATAAATAACTTCTACAATCAACGGAAAAATGAATAGAGTAAAGAAAGTATCGCACAATACGCCCCCGATAATGACAATGGCAAGCGGGCGTTGCGACTCAGAACCGATGCCATGACTCAAGGCGGCCGGCATTAATCCGATGGCAGCCATAGCAGCCGTCATCACGACCGGACGAACACGCGAACGGACGGTATTCTTTACAGCTTCCGATAAAGGTATGTGTGAACGTACGTTCGATTTAATGCCCGAGATCATAATCACTCCATTCTGGATGCAGATACCGAACAGGGCAATGAAACCGATCCCCGCAGAAATCGAAAAGTTGAAATGGGTAATCAACAAAGCAATAATTCCCCCGGCAGCTGCAAACGGCACATTCAGTAGCACCAGGCCTGCATCTCTCGCATTCGAAAAAAGGATGAAGAGAATGACAAAAATAATGGCAATGCTGACAGGACCCACCTGGGCAAGCCGCTTACTGGCACGTTGCTGATTTTCAAAATCTCCGGTCCATTTCAGCGTATATCCGTCCGGCAGATGTACCGAAGCCGCCACTTTCTTTTGTGCTTCGGCGACAGCAGACCCCATAGCACGTCCGCGTACGGAGAACTTAACGGCACAAAAACGGGCATGACTGTCACGGAATATAAGTAGAGGTCCCGTAATAGTCCGGATATCCGCCAGCTCTTTGATCGGTATCATCGTACCATCCATCGCGGGCACCAGAATCTTACCTATTTGCTCTTCGTTCCGGCGAAACTCTTCATTGTAACGCACCATGATATTGAATTTACGCTCGTCTTCATAAAGCAGGGAAGCCGATTTACCTCCTATAGCCATCTCGATAATAGACTGCACGTTCTCTTTAGACACACCGTAACGCGCCAGTTGCTTTTCATTCAACTCGATGCGAAGTTCCGGCTGGCCAATGTTGCGGATCACTCCCAAATCCTCGATACCTTGTACGGTTCCCAATACTTTGTCGATCTGCACAGCCAGTTTCTCCGCTTCATATAAGTCTTTGCCGAAAACTTTAACGGCAATAGATCCTTTTACACCCGAAGCCGCTTCCTCTACATTGTCAGTGATCGGCTGCGAGAAATTAAAATCGGTGCCGGGATAAAGAGCAAGGGCAGATTGCATTTTCTCAATCAGTTGTCCTTTGCTAAGTCCGCTTTCCCACTCCTTCTCCGGGAAAATATCGACATGAAACTCCACATTATAAAAACCGGTGGCATCGGTTCCGTCATTCGGACGCCCGGTTTGCGAAAGCACCTGTCTTACCTCGGGAAATGCCAGTAATTCTCTGCGCATTCTATTGGCAAGGGATACTGACTCATCCAAAGAAATGCTCTGCGGAAGGGTAGCGCGAATATAAATAGCCCCTTCATTCAACTGCGGCAAAAATTCCATTCCCAGAAACGAATAGAGAAACAGACCGACTCCTCCTGCCAAAGAAGCCAATCCGATAGACAATTTACGATGGGCATGAAAGATCGCAAACAAAGCCGCACTCTTCTCTCTGATAAAGTGCACCAGAAAATTACTTCTCTCACGCACATTCTTCTTCAAAAGAATAGACGACATGACCGGAACCAGTGTCAATGTGAAAATCAATGCTCCCAGTAAAGCAAATCCCAGAGTATAGGCCAAAGGAGAAAACATTTTTCCTTCTACTTTTTGAAACGAAAAGATGGGAATCAGCGCTGTAATGATAATCAGCTTAGAAAAAAAGACAGCTTTGGCCTTTTCTTTGGCTGTACTTCGGATCAGGCCCATTTTTGACATCCTGTTGAATACGGGCATTCCCACCTCTTTCGCTTTTCGGTCGAGGGCAACGAATATTCCCTCCACCATCACTACCGCTCCGTCTATAATGATCCCAAAATCAATAGCTCCCATTGAAAGCAGGTTGGCAGACATCCCCATTATGTGCAAGCAGATAAAAGCAAATAACAGGGCTAACGGTATAATGACCGCAACTACTGCCGTCGTCCGCCAGTCTGCCATAAAAATAAATACAATGAAAGTTACCAGCAATATGCCCTCTACCAAATTGTGTGTCACCGTATGAACTGCAAGATCCACCAGATCTTCCCGGTCATAGAAAGGTACGATCTCCACATCCGACGGCAGGATATTCTCATTCAGTTCGTCTATTTTCGCTTTCAACCCGGATATGACTTCTCCCGGATTCTCTCCTTTGCGCATCACCACAATGCCTTCCACTACATCATCTTCATCCATACGCCCCACCTGGCCCAAACGGGGTAAACATGATTCGCGTACATCGGCCAGATTTTTCACCAGTATGGGAGTCCCATTAATGTTTTTTACTACAATGTTCCGCAGTTCTTCCAAGTCATTAATCAATCCGATACCTCTCACAACATAGGCCTGCGAACTTTTGGTAATCACATCTCCCCCGACATTGATATTGCTTTTCGCTATGGCATCATAAAGTTCAAGCGAAGTGATGCCATAATTGATTAACTGATTCGGATTGACACTGACTTCAAAAGTTTTCACTTCCCCGCCGAAACTGACAATATCCGCCACTCCCGATACGGCACGCAAGTTACGGTCGATCACCCAATCCTGAATCGTTTTCAGTTCGCGTACACTCCGTTTGTCACTTCGCAAAGTATAACGGTAAATCTCACCCGTAGGTCCGTAAAGAGGTTGTACTTCCGGAGTCACCCCATCCGGAAGATCTGCGTCATTCAATAAATTGTATACCTGCTGACGGGCAACAAAATCATCCACATGATCTTCAAACAACACATTGATGACCGACAGTCCGAATAGGGTTGTCGAACGGATATCCGTCTTCTTCTGTACCGAGTTCATGGCTATCTCCACCGGAATCGTAATGAACTTCTCCACCTCTTCCGCACTGCGTCCCGCCCATTGGGTAATGATGGTCACTTTCGTATTCGTCACATCGGGAAATGCATCTATCGGTGTATGCTTGAACGAAACCACACCGGCAATGACGGCAATCGTCGTACAAAAAAAGATGAAGAACTTATTTTTCAACGAAAATGCCACAATATTGTCTATAAACTTATGCATAGTATTCTTCCGTTTTTAGTCTGCATTTAAACTATTGTAGACCAATAATACATTCTGATTCAGCACTCTGTCACCCTCGGAAAGTCCGGAACGGACATAGCATTCCTGATTCTGCCGTTTGTATACATCGACTTCTTTCACTTTCAGGCGGTTGTCGGGGGTGACGGTTACGACGTAATTCTTACCTCCTTCAAATATCAAGGCATGTGCATTGATCCGAGGCATCTGTTTCCCGGAAGATTTGCACTCAACATTGACCGTGGTGAACATACCCGGCTTCAGCAGATAGTCTTCGTTACACAGCTTTACCCGTACGTTCATTGTCTTACTTTCAGTATTCAACATGTGGTATACTTTATCTATATTTCCGGAGAACACCTTACCCGGATATGCCAGCGTAGTGATATGTACCGATGCTCCTTCTGCTACTTTACTGATGTCGCTTTCATAAACATCTGCCATCACCCATACATGCTCCAGACCGGAGACAGTAAATATCTCCTCACCCTGATCGGGACGAAGCTGCATATTTCTGCTCACACTCTTTTCCACAATAAAACCGCTAACGGGAGATTTGACTTCATAGAATGACCGGCCGCTGAAGTTATTTATGGAAAAAATTTCTTTGATGCGATCCTCTTCCGCTTCTGCATTGATCAATTCCTGACGTGCCTGCAATACATCTTTATCGGATGCCAACCCGGAATCGAACATATCCCGGGTAGCATTTACATTTCTGCGGGCAATAATCACCTGTTGCTCCGCCTCTTTCATCTGTCTTTCGTAATCGGCCACTTCACCGCTACGCAATATGGCAAGTATGTCTCCTTTTCGCACATAATCCCCAACTTCAGCGCGAAGTTCCGTCACTGTTCCGCCAAACATCGGATAGACGTGTGCCACCTGTTCCTGATTAAAAGTAACACGTCCGTTCAAAGTCAATTCATCTGCCACATCATGCAGATGTACCGTATCGACGGAAACTATTTTAAGTAAACTGTCTGTCAGACACAGATCTTGATTTTCTCCGGGGTGCTCCACTTCTGATGAGCAACCACTCCCCATACCCAAAATCAATAGGCATGGAAGGTATTTTGTCCAATTCATAAATTATATGGATTTAGTAGTTAAAAATAGGTTGTCCGGCCACCGCATTCAGGTTCTCTATACCGAGCAGTACGTTTTTCTTGATTTCGTAAAGCCGGATGCAAGTCTCTTTGTAGCTATCATAAAAGTCGATGAATTCTAAAAGACTGATGTTACGTTTGATAAAGTTCTCGTTGGCTCCGGCTATCAGTTTCTCAAAATTCTGTTCCAGTCCCATATCAGTCGACTGATACAACTGACATGCTTTCTCTAAAGCAGTATAAGCTGCGTATAGTTCGGCCTCGGCTTTATTTCGGGAATACTCTTGCTCCCGATCCGCCTTCAGAAGATTGAAACGGGCCATTTTAATATTCCCCTGGTTACGGTTAAAGATAGGTACCGACATACTGAATCCGATTGCAAAGTAGTTATTAATAAAATTACCTTGCCGATCATAACTACCTTTTACTGCGAATTCCGGAAAAGCCAACGCCTTCTGCAATTTCAGATCGGCTTGCGAAGCAGTGACACAGCTGCGTGCCAACTTCTGGTCAGGTCTCCCGTGTACCCTCTCTTGTAAATCGGCATAAGACAACCGGTCCATGTTTAATTGTCGAAGATCTCCTTCATCTATTACAGGCTCTGTCCGAAAGTCGGCAGGCAGATTCAGTAACAGATTCAATTCTCCTCTCCGGGACAAATAGTTGCTTTCGCATTCGTTCTTGTCTTTCTTCAGAGAAAACAGCATAGACTCGAGTCTCGCCATCTCCATTAAAGAGATATTTCCCTTTGCGTGCTGCTCTTTTATACCTGTCAGCAAATGCTCCAGCGAATTGATTTCTTTATCATAAACGGACAATAACTTTGAGAGATAGAAAACTTCTGTAAATGCCTCGCCAAGTTCCTGGCGTAAAGTCCTCATCACTTCTTCGAACTGATAACCGGCAATTTCCTTGTTTATCTTTTCCAACCGTATCTGCTTATTCCGTTGTCCGGCAAGGCGTATCACCTGCTCTATTTCGACTACCGACTCGCCTTTTTTGCCGAAGTCAAAGTACTTTCCATTCAATCGGTTATACACATTTTGTTCGAATGAAATTACCGGATTATCGAACAGTCCGGCCTGAAGCAACCTGGCTTGTGCGATGTCTACATTGTAGCGCTCGGCCAATAGGGATAAATTACATTTCAGGAAACGTTGCTCTGCCTCCTTCAGAGTCAAGCCGACGGACGGCTGTTGGGCTTCGGCAAATCCGAAAATGCCAAGAAAAAAGAGAATAAAAAACTTTCTGATCATAGTCCTTGTTATTTTGGAAGCAAAAGTACAACTCCCCCATGAAGCAAACCGTTTGAAAGCAATTATAAGATACTCAGATAAGATTAGAAAGTTATTAGAAAGCAGAAAAAACGGGACAAGGAAGAATTGCTAATATAATAGGAGAAATAGCTATCTGACAATAAGATCTATCTTCCTATCTTTGCAACATCAAAGAAATAAATAAGTAATCACTAAAAAAGTAAAAATATGAAAGTCATTGATTTAACAAAAGAAAGCTTCGTAGAGAAAGTGGCCGAATTTCAAGAATACCCGAATAAATGGGATTTTAAAGGTGATAAACCTTGCCTGGTAGATTTTCATGCTCCCTGGTGTGTATATTGCAAAGCCCTGTCACCTATACTCGACCAACTGGCTGTAGAATATGATGGGAAAATAGATATTTATAAAGTGGATGTAGATCAGGAACCGGAACTGGAGGCTGCTTTTGCCATTCGTACAATCCCTAACCTGTTGCTTTGTCCGATGGGAGGAAAACCAAGTATGAAATTAGGAACTATGAATAAAACCCAGTTAAAAGCATTGATAGAAGAAGTTTTGTTATAATTTACCGGATCAATCATTTAATGAAGGGGTATCGAAACCCGTATTCACCACAGATTACACGGATTCACACAGATAAATAGAATAGATTAAGCTTACTCTGTGTGACTCTGTGTACCCCTGTGGTGAGTTATGAAACACTCTCTTGAAATTAATATGACTATTTTATTCCGGCAGCAAGTACCAACCTTATATCTGCATATGAGACATCATCCCCCAAAGCTGCTTTAATAACCGTCAGTCCTTTATCACTTCCATGGGCCTGTACGTAACGGATGATTTTCGTGATTTTCTCTCTTGCCACCAACTGCTCTATTTTAACTTCACCAGAGCGTACATAGTGTTCCAGATGTCCCGCTATGGTTCCGGAAACCAGCTCGCGTTCCCTGGCTATTTCTTCAATACTCTTCCCCTGCCTGAAAAGACGATACGTTACCTCTTTGGTATCTGGCTTCGGTTCTTTCACCGATTTAGCCTCTTTTAAAGGTTTGGGCTCTTTCGACGTTTTAATCCCATTATTGACAGTCAACGTCGCTGTTGACATTTGCGGACGTTCTATGCCATGCTCCTCTACGTATCGGTTCACCATTTCAAGCAAGGCATCACCGTATTTTTCGGCACCGCGTTTTCCGAAATACGGAATACGTATCAGTGAAGCCGCATCATTCGGCAAGAGATTTACAATACCCAGAATTGCTTTCTGCTGTATGATGGTATATACAGGCAAACCAGCTTTTGCAGCTTCAGAATTTCTCCAGGCAATCAATTGCTTATATAATTCCGGATGAAGAATATCAGTCGGTACTTCTATTTTCTCGGCTGTCCGGGATTTACGCTCCGATCTTCCGGAAGAAGACGCAGCTTCTCCTCCCGAAACAGATAACGTAAGAACAGCCTTCTGTTTTAGAAATGCGGAAACAGAAAAACCTTCTTTCTCAGTATAGCACAAGGTCCCCAGCTTTACGTGCAATGCTGTCTTCATTGCATCTGCCGCTTCGGAGAATTTCTTTTTCAGTTCTTTATTATCCGTTTCTACTTTTGTAGAAGTAATCAGCGGAGTTAATAAATCTTCCAGATGTTGACGGAAATAGTGGGCACCGGCCATAACCCGTTCATTCAATTTCGGGTTGGCGGTATAATCTTCAGCCCCCATCAATAGGGCAGAATATTGCAGTTTAAATGTATCGGCGACTTTCATTATCTGCGTTTTATACAGATCGGCAGTTGTCTTATATCGTTCCAACAACTTTGGATAGAGACGATATAAATGCTCGTCAAGCAAGCGAAGCAAACGTAAAAAATGCTGTTCAATCGGATGAAAATCAAACTGTTCGCACAACAATTCATAGAAGTAATGTTGACGCAATAGAGCCAATTTATGCTTGTCGGGAGTCATCTCTCCGGCATTACGGGTAAATTCATCAATCGTATCGTCACTGATAATGGACTCTCGCCTTAAAGGAGAACTAAGCACCAATCCCTGAAGCGACTTACAACGACTCAGAGCGACATAAACCTGTCCATGGGCAAAAGAGGCATTTGCATCAATGATTGCACGTTCGAAAGTTAACCCCTGGCTTTTATGGATGGTTATTGCCCATGCCAGACGAATGGGATATTGCCGGAAAGTACCTTCCACCTCTTCGGTAATCTCTTTCGTCTGCGGATTCAGGCTGTATTTACTATTTGTCCATTCTTCGGTTTCAAGCAGAAAGTCCTGTGATTCTCCGTTCCCTTTCACCCGGATGCCATCTTTACTGACAGCCGTAACCAAACCGATCATTCCATTATAATATCGATGTTCACCGGAAGAATCGTTTTTAATAAACATTATCTGAGCCCCTTCCTTAACGGTAAGCATTTCATCAGCCGGGTATGCCGATTCCGGAAAAGTGCCTTCCACCTTCGCCTGGAAACTGAAAGCTCTTCCTGAAAGAGAAAGCAGTTGTCGGTCGTTATATTGCTGAGCCTGATAGTTATGTGTAGTCAGTCGGATATATCCTTCTTCCTCTCTCGGACGGAATCCCGGAAGATAACGTTTGTTCAATTCTTCCAGAACAGCGTCGTCTGCCTCTTTCTCTCTGATTTTATTCAATAATCCGACAAATTCCGTATCACTTTGCCGATAGACTTTCTTTAACTCTATCGTGATATATTCCGTCTCTTTCAGTGAATGACTGCCAAAGAAAAATGCTGTATCATAGTAAGAGCTCAACAGGCTCCAGTCCTCTTCTTTCACCACGGGAGCCAATTGCTGCAAGTCGCCTATCATCAGGAGCTGAACACCGCCGAAAGGTTTCGAGCGATCACGATACCGACGCAGTACAGCATCAATTGCATCCAGTTGATCGGCACGTACCATACTGATTTCATCGATCACCAACAAGTCCATACTACGGATAATATTGATTTTTTCTTTTCCGAATTTATGAAAACCTTGCTGAGCAGAATTAAATGTGCTTTCCGGAATGTAAGGTGCGAAGTTCAACTGAAAAAAGGAGTGTATAGTGACACCTCCGGCATTAATGGCAGCAATCCCCGTAGGGGCAACCACTACCATACGCTTTGGGGTAAGTTCTTTTAACCGACGGAGAAAAGTTGTTTTTCCGGTTCCGGCCTTTCCTGTCAGAAAAAGATGCGTACCGGTATTTTCAATGACTTGCCAGGCTAATTCTATTTCGTGGTTCTCTTCCATGCAATAATACTTTGCGACAAAGTTAAAGCAAAAGAAAGAAGAAAGCAATATAATAATAAGTTATTTCACGGTAGAAACCACAAAGGTCACGGAATGAAGGTTATCAACTTTTCATTAATAACCATTCCGTGACCTTTGTATACTTTGGTGTGGAAATCTATGCCATACTGCCACCTACAATATCGAGCAATTCATTTGTAATGGCCTGCTGGCGGGTTTTATTATACTGCTTTGTCAACTCCTGAATCAGTTCGTTGGCATTGTCCGTCGCTATCTGCATAGCCAAAGTACGTGCAGCATGTTCGGATGCATTAGAATCGAGAGCAGCTGTAAATATCTTCTGACTCAACACCTGCGGAATCAAGTCTGCTATCAATTGAGCTGCAGAAGGTTCTATGATATAGTCATTCACTACTCCACCTCTCTCTTCGTCATTTTGAACGGCAGACAAGTCAATCGGTAAATATCTTTCGCGCAACAGTTCTTGTACCCCCATTGACTTGAAATGGTGATAAATCAACTCCACACGGTCGATATTTTTTTCCAGAAAAAGTTCCATCAACAATTTGGCCAATGCAGCGGCTTCATCATACGACGGTTTATCTGCCAACTTCTGATAACTGCCTTGAGGAAAGAATCCTAACTTCTTGACAGCCTCCTCTATTTTTTTGCCCACCGGATAGATCAGGATATTATCTTGTCCCAACTCGCGATATTCTCCCACCGTCTGCAAAAACATTTTCAGTACATTCGCATTGAAAGCACCGCATAAAGAACTGTTGGAAGAAAAAGCCACAATAGCGACCCGCTTGACGGGACGTTCCACACAGAACGGAGACTCTACCGGAAGATCAGCACTCAGAAAGTTAGTCAGAATCTTATTCAACTTCCTCTGATAAGGCAACATATTCTCAATGGCTCCCTGCGCCTTGTGTAACTTGGCAGAAGCCACCATCTTCATTGCTGAAGTGATTTTTCGGG
>ENA-ORRZ01001138-ORRZ01001138.1-human-gut-metagenome-genome-assembly--contig:-NODE-1138-length-18850-cov-8.528704_pt1 | contig 18850 bp, 21 predicted proteins | sample MGYA00242185_ERZ509152 | MGnify/ENA primary metagenome ERZ509152 (study PRJEB26280, sample SAMEA2338668) | human gut metagenome | biome: human gut; feature: human-associated habitat; material: faeces... | reverse complement strand
TGGTGAATATGGGATTTTCCAAAATGATAAGAAATTCACTATCTATGAAGTGGCATCCTTGCGTGATGTATTTGTTCGGATGAGTCAAAAAGGCAAGCTGAGCAATCCAAATCTTCGTGCTGCACTTTTCCTTGGATATCCTAAAATTAATATCGTAGGCAATAAACACATCGATGGTATTAAGATGACACCATCCGAATACTATATGATTACGAAAGATTTAAAACGAAAATAATCGCATCTGTAACAAATTATTCAGCCCAGTTATAATTATATAAATAGTTCTCATTTGCTTGACTAAATACTATAGTTTATAGTGTTTTTATATTGATATAATAATTCATTTATATCGACAATTATTGAAAAAGTTAAACGTATAGTAGGAGGTTAACATGGGGCTTAAAAAGTATTCATTGTTTGGTGCTTTCATATTATTAGTGGGAGCTTTAATCTTTTCAGGATGTGGAAAAGATACAAATAAAGATACATTAAAAGTAGGTGCTATGTCCTATGCAGAGACTTTAGAGCCTACGGAGAATTACTTTAGTTGGGGGATTGTTCGTTATGGAATTGGAGAAAATCTCGTTAAATTTGATGATTCTATGAAACCACAACCATGGATTGCGTCTTCGTGGTCAGTCGGAGATGATCACAAGACTTGGACTTTTTCTATCAATGATAAGGTAAAATTCTCTAATGGTCGTAAGGTTACGGCACAAGCTGTTAAGGAATCCTTAGAGCGTACATTTGAAAAAAGTAAACGGGCAAAATCCTTTTTTGCCTATGACTCCATGGAAGCAAATGGGCAGACTTTAACCATTCATACCGATAAGGTGTATCCTAATCTACCCGGACTACTAGGGGATCCTTTATTTTTAATTGTAGATGTTCAATCAGAACGAGATGGCCGTGATTTTAGTAAAGAAGGCCCTATTGCTACGGGCCCTTATGTGCCTATATCTTTTACTAAAGAACGCATTGAGTTAGATAAGAACGAAAATTATTGGGATGGTGATGTGGGATTTAAACATGTAGTGGTAGATTCTATTAATGATGTAAATACTCGTGCTATGGCGTTGCAAGCAGGGGATATTGATATGGCTGTTAATATCGGTGCTGGTGAAATGGGCTTATTCCAAAATAACGATAAGTTCAAGGTTGATGAAATCGCATCTCTTCGCGTAGTATTGGCTCGTATTAACCAAAAAGGTATTCTTGGTGATGACAAAGTTCGTGCAGCTGTTATTTCCGCAACAGATCGCAAAAACTATGCCGATGTATTGCTAAAAGGCACATTCATTCCTGGTTCCGCACCAATTCCACCATCCATGGACTATGGCTTCAAAGATTTGAAAGATCCTAATGCGTATAACCCTGAACGTTCTAAACAATTATTAGCAGAAGATGGTTGGAAAGATACTGATGGGGACGGCATCCTTGATAAAGATGGCAAACCATTAACATTTGACTTCGTAGTATATAACTCTCGTGCAGAATTACCACTTTATGCAGAAGCTGTTCAAGCAGACCTTAAAAAAGTGGGTATCGACATGAAAATCAAAACAGTTGACTATAACTTGATTGATAAAATGGGTCAAGATGGCGACTATGATATGCTTATCTCCAACATCGTAACTGCTAATACAGGCGATCCAATCTGGTTCTTAGCTAACTACTGGCATACTAATGTGGATGGTTCCAACCCTCAAAACGGTTCTGGTTACTCCAATCCACAAGTTGACCAATTATTAGATGCTGCTGAAACCGAATTTGATCCTGCAAAACGTCGTGACTATGCAATTCAAATTCAACAATTATTGATGAATGATGGTGCTGCATTGTTCTTAGGTTACCCTAAAACTAATATCGTTACTGGTTCTTACTTGAAAGGTGCTGTCATGTACCCAAGTGACTACTACTGGATTACTAATAAAATTACAAAATAATAAGGAGCTATAATGGCAGAAAACATACTAACTGTAGAGAACCTTAACATCGCGTACCAAGGTGTGCCTGCTGTTATGGATGTAAACTTTACCTTGGAACGCGGTAAGGTATTGACCATTGTAGGGGAATCTGGATCCGGTAAAACTACCGTGATCCGGGCCCTCATGGGTTTATTGCCTATAGGTGGTGAGGTCACAGCAGGTACAATGCTCTTTAATGGTCAAGACCTTCGCACCCTATCTAAGTCAGAGTGGAGAGCTATACGTGGTAAAGATATGGCCATGATTTTCCAAGATAGTGGTAGTGCTTTAGACCCAATAGTTCGCATTGGTAAACAGTTTAGAGAATTATTCAAATCTCATATAGAAATTACCAATGATGAATGTGATCGACGAGCAATTGAGTTATTAGAATCTGTTTCTCTTCCTAATGGAGCAGATATATTGCGCCGTTATCCTCATGAGTTATCCGGTGGTCAACGCCAACGTGTGGGTATTGCTATGGCATTAGCAATGGATCCTGCGTTATTAATTGGTGATGAACCTACATCTGCTTTAGATGTAACAACACAATCACAAGTTGTTATGCAAATGCTAGAACTTGCTAAAGAGCATAATTCGGCTATCGTAATGGTTACGCATAACCTTGGTGTAGCGGCCTATATGTCCGACTATATCATTGTTATGAAAAAGGGTCGTGTTGTTGATGCTGGCACACCGCAAGATATTTTGGAAAACCCATCTAATGAATATACGAAGCAATTAAAAGATGCTGTACCAACATTGGAAGGAGGTCGTTACATTGACTAATTACGCTGTAGAATTAAAAAATGTATGTAAACGATTCCCACTTCCTACTGGTGGTGAGCTCGAAGCGTGTAAGAGTATTAATATCACCTTAGAAAAAGGCGAGTCCCTTGGGATTGTAGGGGAATCTGGCTCTGGTAAAACGACTTTGGTTCGTATGATTATGAAGATGCTGCCTATCACAGAAGGCGAGATTTATGTAGATGGTGTAGAGATTCAACATATGAACTCTGAGCAAACGAAAGAATACCGCAAGAAAATTCAGATGGTATTCCAAGATCCATCTGCAGCTTTCAATCCGCGTATGAAGGTAAAGGATATTATCCTTGAACCGTTATACAATTTTGGGCTTCTTGAAAAAGGAAAAGAAGAACAAATCGCAGGTGACTATCTTGAAATGGTAGACCTACCTCGCGAGTTCATGCATCGTTATCCTCATGAAATGTCTGGTGGTCAACGTCAACGTGTAGCTATTGCTCGTGCCATTGTACTTGAACCAGAAATTCTTGTTCTAGATGAGGCAACTAGTGCTCTAGACGTGTCTGTACAAGACTCCATCGCCTATTTACTAGCGCGTTTACAAAAAAAGAAAAACTTAACATATCTATTCATTGCTCATGACATTGCGTTTATTCGTACCATGTGTCATAAGGTAGTGGTTATGTATAAAGGTGCTATCGTTGAAGAGCTAGATGCATTCCATTTAGCAGATGCAAAACATCCTTATACAAAGGTTCTATTGAGTTCTATCTTTGAAATTGGTAAAGATCATAAGCCACTTACTTTAGAAGAAGCTGGGAAAGCATAAATTTTGATTATATAAAATAGCAGTTAGCCATTTGGTTAACTGCTATTTTTATATTATCTATTATTTATTATGCGGATAATTTTTGCTTCTACATAAATATATCGAAAATTTCCTCAAAAATGATTGTGTTAATACTTAATATATAGTATAGTTGACTAAGCAATATACCCCTATGGGTATAATATGAAATATGCTCATATGAAATGATATACATATACATATACATATACATATACATATACATATAGAGAAAGGTTAGGTGTGTGAATGAAAGGATTACGTAAGGCGTTACTGATTGGTATGATGCTGGGTGTTACGGTCTTTGGTACTGTAGGCTGCATGAATCAATCATCCGATTCATCTAATGATGTATTAAAGGTAGGGGCTATTAGCTTTGCGGGTACATTAGAACCAACAGAAAACTATTTTAGCTGGGCCGTTGTACGATATGGTGTAGGGGAAACTCTAATAAAATTTGATGATCACATGAATGCTAAACCCTGGTTAGCATCCTCTTGGAAGCAAAGTGATGATAAGCTGACTTGGACTTTCACCATCAACGATAAGGTTAAGTTCTCTAACGGTAATGCTCTTACTGCTGAGGCCGTAAAGGCGTCTTTGGAACGAACCTTTGCGAAGAGTAAACGGGCAAAAACATTCTTTAATTACACTGAAATGACGGCTAATGGTCAAGAGCTTACAATTAAGACCGATAAGCCTTATTATAATTTGCCAAACTTGTTGGGGGATCCATTGTTCCTTGTTATGGATGTAACTGCTGAGGCAAATGGTCGTGATATTGCGAAGGAAGGTCCTATTGGTACTGGTCCTTATGTAGTGACATCATTTACAAAAGAGCGTGCTGAGCTAGCACGGAATGATAACTACTGGGATGGCAAGCCAGGCTTCGGTAAGGTTGAAATTCCATCTATTAACGATGCCAATACACGAGCTATGGCATTGCAAGCGGGTGATGTAGATATGGCCGTTAGCATTGGACCTGGCGAATATGGTATCTTCCAAAACGATAAGAAATTTACTATTTATGAAGAATCATCTTTACGTGATGTATTCGTTCGGATGAGCCAAAAAGGCAAGCTTAAGAATGCTAATCTTCGAGCGGCCCTCATTGCCGGAGCGAATCGTGAGTCCTATGCAAAGAACCTTATGAAGGATACCTTTATTGCCGGTAAGGCTCCATTGCCACCGTCCATTGATTATGGATTCAATCAATTGCGGGATCCTAATAAATATAATGTTGAACGTGCTAAAGAATTACTTAAACGTGAAGGTTATATTGATACAAATGGTGATGGGATTGTAGATAAAGATGGTGAAAACCTAGTGCTTGATTTCTATGCCTATACATCTCGTCCTGAATTGCCATTATATGCAGAGGCATTACAAGCGGACTACAAAAAAATCGGTGTAGATTTACAAATTAAAATCATAGACTATGCTGTGATTGATACATTGGCGCAATCTGGGGATTACGATATGCTCATCTCTAGTGTAGTTACTGCTAATACTGGCCAACCTGTATGGTTCTTGAAACAATACTGGGGGACCGGTGCTGAGGCAAATGGTTCTGGATTCTCCAATCCACGTTTCGATGAATTGTTAGCTCTTGGTGAAAGTGCCAACGATCCATTAGTGCGTCGTAATGCGTTGATCAATGCACAACAATTGATGCTAGATGATTCGATAGCACTCTTCCTTGGATATCCTAAGATTAATATTGTAGGGAATAACAATATCGATGGTATTAAGATATCTCCATCTGAATACTATATCATTACGAAAGACTTAAAACGGAAATAATTTTATTATATAAACCTATAGTAATGAAACTTGTTAATATAATTTAACGTAGTTGTCGACATAGCAAAAGAGGACTAGCCACGGCTAGTCCTCTTTTTGTAGTTAGTTATTTTTTCTTTTGCTCTGTTGCATCAAGTTCTGCCATATTTACGACATTTGCTTTACCAACCATTTTGTTATATTTAATAAATAGTTGTGTATATGCTTCGCCGTAGGAAGAATTGATGATGATATAGTTGCGAGCCTCTGCGACAAACTCTTTTACAGAATCTTGATACTCGCGAACTGCGTTTTGCGTTTCTGATGTTGTACCAGGTTGTAATTTGTTGATGCGTTGCGTGATTTGTTGCAAGTTTGCTTCAACCTTTTGGGTATCCGTATTTCCATCTGGATCGATAAGATCGATTGTTTGGGCAGTCATGAGATTTAACTCGATGAAGTTAACTGCATTTTCACGTTTTTCACCTTGATATTCAGTCATGCGTTCTGTATAGAGCTCATTATTACGATTATCTAAGGCTAAATCTAAAGCATTGTATGTAGCGTAGAATTGTTCAGCTAGAGGTACATACTGTGCCGCTAACTCATCGCTACCTTTGAAATTATCTTTTTCAAAACGACGTTCTACATAGTAGGCTTGCAATTGATCCGCAACAGGAATCAATTGATCTAGCACTGCTAATACATCATTAGTTGATTGATTTACATCTTCGTATGGAGTCGGGCTATCTTGCTTTGCAGCCTCTAATGCTGTTTTAAGATCTTTGTATTTAGGTAATGTAATCGTCGTGTTATGGGACCCATTACGTAACTCTTCGAGAGTTGGTTGTAATTGATTTGCATAGGCTACACTGTACGCGTTATATGAGTCTAATGCGACGATATAAGGTCGGATAGCGTTGATCTTGTCGTCAACGGTTGATTGATATAAAATTGTCGTTGTATTGGATGACAAGAGTGTATACACCCCGTAGATCCCACCACCGATAATAGCGACGCCAAGTATAACGGCTGCTATTAACTTGATGTACCCCTTTTTCAACTGCGCACGCTCCTTGAAAACACACTAACTCTTTTTGGATCCGTTTGGGCGGACTACGCCCCTAAGAGTAATTAGTTATATTATATCATAAACTTACGTCCCAAAAAAGACGTATAGAGTGGAGAATCATAAGGAATAGATGAAATTATTCGATATGAATATATATTTATATTTGTAATTCGCTATTTATAGATGAATATACTCTGTGAAAGTTAAATTAGTATATTTCTTAATACCTTTGATATAATTTACATATATATGATTGGAGGGGATTTTAATGAGCACGGATAAGATTTATAACTCCATTGAAGAAGTATTAGATATAGCTGAATCTGCAGAGGGTAAAACGGTTGGTGAGTTTGATATAAATAATCGCCTGGATAGTAGGGGAAACAAGGGCGGTATTGGTCAGGTTTTAGAAGAAGGCTTATTTAAAATGGCTGTTAATAGCAGAGCAGAAGCAGACTTTGTTGATTTGGGTTTAGAGCTAAAAGTTACTGCTATAAAAGAAAATAAAAAGAATGACTTCTCTGCAAAAGAACGGTTAGTTTTAAATATTATTAACTATGAAGAGGATTATAAAGACTCTTTTGAAGAATCATCATTTTGGCAAAAAAATAAGAATTTACTAATTATTTTCTACTTATATAAAGATGAATTAGATAAAAAGGATTTTCCTATCATAAAGTCGGTCTTACATAATTTTGATCCTGTGGATTTAGAAATTATAAAACAGGATTGGCAAACTATTATAGATAAGATTAAAGCTGGTGAGGCCCATAATATTTCGGAAGGCGATACGATGTATTTGGCTGCCTGTACTAAAGGGGCTAATGCTAAGTCCATAAGAAAACAACCATTTTCTAATATACCAGCTAAACAACGTGCATTTTCTCTTAAAAGTTCTTACATGTCTGCCTTTGCTCGCCGTGTTATTGATAGACAATTAATACCATCACTATTTAATGTTGATGAACTTAAAAGTAAGACTACATTACAATTATTACAAGAACGATTCGCTCCATATATTGGTAAACGAGTATCTGAAATTGCAAAACTCGTAGATATTCCAGTAACTAAAAATAAGGCTTTTAATGCCAATCTTATTAGTGCGGTTTTGGGTGTAAAAGGGACCAAGTTAGAATCACTTAGAGAGTTTAGTAAAGCAAATATTAAGTTTAAAACCATACGGCTTGAGCCTACTGGAATTCCAAAGGAACACATGTCCTTTGAACAAATAGACTTTCATCGTTGGGTTAACGATGCATGGGAAGACTCTCAGCTTTATGAAAAATTTGAATATACAAAATATCTATTTGTAGTATTTCAATATGATGAGACTGAGAAGGAAAATAAAAATAGAGAACCTTACTTAAAAGGAATTATGCTGTGGAATATGCCAGAGGTTGTAATTGAGCATGAGCTCAAAGAACTTTGGAAAACAACAAAAGCTATTTTGGAAGAAGGGGTTCAACTTACTCCTGTACATAATGGTGTGTCAAATAATTTACCAGGTGCTAGCTTTAATGGTATTTGTCATATTCGACCTAAGGCTAGAGATGGCAAAGATCAAGTAGAACTACCAGATGGACAACGTATAACAAAACAATGCTATTGGTTAAATAGAGAGTATATAGCGGAAATAGTAAAAGAGTTAAGTTGAGGGGCTTATGGCAGAGAGAAAATCTACCTTTAAAGGTGATTTAAAAAGTGAGAGAGCAGTAAATGAATTTTTACAAAAGTATTTGTATAGTTATTTAGTTGATGATGGGATAATTGATTCTTTTAATTCTAATACAACATTGGATCAACAACACAAAGGTATTGATACAATTATGTATATAATTAATGATGAGACTGAAGAAGCGGCAAGAAGTATTAATATTGATGAAAAGGCAGCTATACACTATGCTAGAAATAATTTGGGTGATAAGCCTTTATCAACGTTTGCTTTTGAAGTTTCTTATTTAAAGGATGGAGAACTAAAGAGAGGCTGGCTTACAAATGAAAAATATAAGGAGACACATGCTTATTTTCTTTGCTGGCTTTGGATTAAATCTGATGCTAATAAATATAATTTAGTCTGTGAGGATATTCTAAAAATAGAGGTATTGTCAATTCCTAAAGTAAAGACAAGAGATAAACTTATAATGCGTGCAATGGGTAGTAAAGATGTTAAAATATTTGAGTCTAAAGCGGATATATTACGTAAAAAAATGAAAGACCGTGGAGTATATCGTTTAGAATTGGAACATCAATTGGATTCTTTAATTAATGCGTTAGATGATATTCCTGATTATAATAAGACACATTTACAATTTGATACTGATTTATTGATTGCAACTAAATATCCTCAGTGGGTTTTAACTTTACCTGAGAAACTCTATGAACAGCCTTTAAATATAGTTATTAAACGTGAAGAGTTAATCAATTTGGCTAACAGTTATTGGATTGTTACGCCTAAAGGTGTAGAGGTTAAAAAATCTGTATCTAAAAAATAATACCTAAATTTGATCTTGATCTTTTTTTGAATTTCTGCTATAATAAGGATCTATAAAGTTTATAAATCAAGGGGTAAGGTAATGAAAATATTCTCCATGTTTGATGGTGTAGGTGGGTTTATAGTAGGGTTAGAGAATTCGTCTAAAGAAGTTTTCCAAACGCTATATTCTAACCAGTATGAGCCATCTCGTAAGACTCAAGATGCCTATGAAGTAGGTTTATATAGATTTCCTGATATAGAACATATCCCAACAGATGTAGCCTTAATTCCTAATGAAAAGTTTGAGGAAATGAAAGCCAATGGTGTAGATATGATTGTTGGTGGATTCCCATGCCAAGATTATTCTGTTGCACGTAGTAAAAAGAATGAGTTAGGTATTGAAGGTAAAAAAGGGGTTCTTTTCTGGGAAATTATCCGTGCTACTGAGGTAATTAGACCTAAGTATTTGGTTTTAGAAAATGTTGACCGTTTATTGAAGGCTCCTTCCAACCAACGTGGTCGTGACTTTGCGATTATGCTAGCGGCTTTTAACCAATTGGGTTATTCTGTAGAATGGCGTGTTATCAATGCTGCTGATTATGGTCGTGCTCAACGTAGACGTCGTGTATTCTTCTTTGTATTTAGAAATGATACAAAGTGGGGAGAACGATTACATACTAAATATGAAGCTACCCTGTCTAATGATGCGGACTTAAATGCTCGTTTAGATTGTTATGCACCATATATTTTTGAAGATGGTCTCTTCGGTCGTCAATTCCCAGTTAAGAATGAAGCTGTAAAAAAACGTATTAATGCTAATAAGCTTGATGAAGATATTGCAGAAGTATCAGCTAACTTCTCTGATGGTAAAATGTGGAACTCTGGTCTTATGACTAATGGGTACTATTATACGATTGAAACTGAACCAAAAGGGGATGAAGAACCAATCCCAATGAAAAAGATTGTGGTTAAAGAAAATCAAGTACCAGAAGATTATTATGTTGATGGCGAAAAATTAGAGAAGTTTAAATATCTTCGTGGACCTAAGAAAATTACTCGGACTGCAGCCAATGGACATACTTATACCTTCTCTGAAGGTGGTATGAGTGAATATGACTCTCTTGAACTACCAGGTCGTACAATGCTTACATCTGAAGGTAGTGTTAATCGATCTACACATCTTTTGAAAATTGATGGTAAATATCGACTTATTATCCCAATCGAAGCTGAGCGTCTACAAGATTTCCCTGATGACTGGACTCGTTATAAACGTAATACAAAAGGTGAAGTTGTAGAAGTTTCTGATCGTATGCGTATGTTCTTCATGGGGAATGCACTTGTAACGGGCATCGTAAAACGTATTGGTGATGAACTACAAAAAATTGATAAGTAAAAACTTATAAGTATATATGAAAGGGGCTGTTTTGTTACAGCCCCTTCTATTTTATGTAAAATAATATTTTTATATAAAACTATACTATATAATATAGTTATAGAAATAACGTATATAGGAGGAAGAATATGGCTACTTTAATGCAAAAAGATGTTTTATTAGAAGGTGTATTTCAAGCTTTAGGATATGTTATTAATAAAAATCCTAATAGTAAAGATAGAGAAGTTTTATTAGATTTGAAAGAAAAAATATATTGCTCTGCTCCAGAAGAATTGGACTTTAATGAGATGATTCAATATATTAAACAAGTTATTGAAACATATAAAGGCTAAAATAATGATTGATGGTAATGTTGAGAAACAATTAAAACAATTCGTATGTTGTTACGTGATTAGATGGATAAAATGAATAAATAGGAGTAATTGATTATGGCTACATTTATGGAAAAAGAAGTTTTAATTGAGTGTATTTCAACTGCACTAGGATTAACTGCGTATAATAATAATTTAGATCATCCTGCAAGAATAGAGTTACTAGAATTAAGAAATAAATTATACGGTATGAAGCCAGAAGCTATAAATTATGAAAAAGAATTAGCATTTATTAAAGATAAAAAAGCTATATTAGAAAGTATTAGTAACTAATATAACTTTTGTGGATAATATTTGTTTTTGTTAGTGAAAAGAGGTATTATTATGGCTACATTTATGAAAAAGATGTATTGATCGAACTTATTTCACATATTTTAGGCTTAACTTCTAAAACTGTTGAATTTGAGAACCCAGATAGATTATCTTTAATTTATAAAAGAGACGAATTATATGGATTAAAACCAGAAGACATAGAGTATCAAAAAGAGATAAAATTTATAAAAGATAAGCAAGCAATATTAGAAGGCCTTAATAATGGATAATATAGATAAAGTAAAAGATTTACAATCATTTACAGAGAAAGAGGCCTTAGAAGCTACTGAAAAAATCTGGAAAGATATAATTACAAAAAATATAATGCATTATCACCAGTAGATAAAACAGAAGGTATTGTTACTGGTGGAACACCTGGTGCTGGTAAATCCGTTTTTGTAGAGTTAGCAAAAGAAAGATTGAATAATAATTTATTAGTCATTGATGGTGATCAGTTTAGACGATACCATCCTAATTTTGTTAAATTGCAAAAGTTAGTTGGGGCAGATATAGCTTTTGTTACAGGCCCTTTGTTGAGCTACTTCAATTTTCCTTATAAATCAAAATAGATTTATCGTAATATTTTTTCTTTAGGTAGTTATGATTATCAGATTTTAGAATATCCATATCTGTGATTTGACAAGGTAGTTGAAGCGTATGTTCAAAATCATCAATCATATCATGCCAGTCTAACATATCTAACTCTTCAGTTTTATCAGAGTCTTCTACCATAAATTCTATATCAATATCGATAATTGTTGTGTTAGAGGCATAATAACCAAATAAATAAGCTGATTTAAAACCATATTTTTTGAATAGTGGCGTAGTAATTTTTTGAATTTCTTCTAATGTTATTTCTTTTTTGCTAGTATTAAATTTGACCATGCTAATCGCCTCCTAATATAAAAACCAATCAAAATATTGTACTACGATTAGTGTTAATTGGGAATAGGCATTGAGATTATTTTATATATTGCCTTATAACTATAATAGAATTAAAAATTATTGTGACTCTCATTACTTTCTCATTAATTCTAAGTAGGATATAAACTATTATAATATGTTGAAATATAATAGGAGAGAGATTTATGAGCGAGAATGCATACGTGTGTCCATATTGTCAGTCGGAAAATATTCAAAGTTATAATATTGCTTATGCTGGTGGCTTTTCTAATGTAAATGGTGTAACTACAGGTGTGGGTATTGGTGCTGGTGGTCGAGTAGGTGTTGGTATTGGCAATACTGTAGGTACTCAACAAACAGCACTTTCTATGATGGCAAAACCTCCGATGAAAAAATCAATTGCTACATTTATTTTAAAGTGGTGGATTGCGATTCAATTTGGTCTCGTATTATTGCTTTGGATTTCCGGTCTAAGTAAACATGAGGCTTCACTAATTATTTATTTTGGTGCCTATGCGTTGTTAATCTACAAAACATATCAACGTTATGTATGGAATAGAGACACATATCCAGGATTACGTCGCGACTGGGAGCATACATATGTATGTTTACGTTGTGGAAATTCTTTCCTTTTATAAATGAAATACATTAGCATACAATATAAAGGTACGCCTATAATATTATATAGGTGTACCTTTTATTTGTATGGATAGGATATTTGTAATGTGAAAGAGCTATTAGAACATATTGGCGTATTGTTTAAATTATATTTTCATATTCATTGTCCATACTTTCATATCGTTATATAATAATATTATCAGATTTGTATTTTTCGATATAATTATATGAAAGGAGTACCTATGTCAAATTTCATCACTCCTAAAGAATTATTAGCTTGTCTCGATGAGGTTATCATCTTAGATGCTCGAGGCTATCAAGATTATAAACAAGGTCATATTAAAGGCTCTTATGCGGTGGATTTAAATAAGGATTTAACAGGTCCTTTGGGCGAGCATGGCGGTCGTCATCCATTGCCAGATATGGAGCAGTTGGCTCATACATTCGAGTCTTATGGCATCACTCGTGATTCCAAGGTTGTTGTATATGACTCTTGGCTTTTCTTGGCGGGACGCCTGTGGTGGACTTTGCGCTATATGGGGTTATCTGATGTGCGCGTATTGTCGGGCGGTATTGAACGTTGGGTTAAAGAAGGTCATGTTCTTACTAAAGATCCTACTCCGTTGCCTACAGAACCAACAGTTTTTAATTATGAATTGCAAACGCATATGGTTATGAGTCGTGATGAGGTTCTCAAGGCTAGTGAAAGCGGAGATCATGTTATCATTGATGCTCGTGCGCCGTTCCGCTACGATGGATCTCAAGTAGATACGATGGATGGCATGACTGGTCATATTCCTGGTGCTGTTAATCATTTTTATGAAAGTGGTTATACCGTAGATGGGCCTAAGTCTGTAAAAGATTTAGAAGCCGAGTACTATAATGAAATCTACCAAAATAGACCTGTTGTGACTTACTGTGGCTCAGGGGTAACTGCTTGTAATGCGCTGTTAACTATGAGCGAAGTAGGGCTTGAATCGGCTTTATATGTTGGTAGCTCTAGTGATTGGGTAACCTATGACGGTTTCCCACTTAAGACTGGTGTAGAAACATTACGATAATACAGGAGGGCAAATGAAAATTTTAAAACATCTACTAACTCTTGTTGCGTTTGGTTATTTGTGTTATCACATCTATACCTTCGGGCCCGGCATGTTTAATGTTACGGTGTTGGTAATTCTTGTTTTATCTTCCATAGCTAATTATTTCCGTGAAAAACGTGAAAGTAATCTTAAAGCAAACGAAAATGCTCGAAAAGCTCGTGCGGAAGCAAGACATGCAAAGAAACACAAACAATAGTAATGTACAACTTTTTGGCTAAACTGTATAACATATTATAATTGCTAGCATAAATAAATATAAGGAAAATGTTGAAATAGAGGCTTTCACAAACTATATTGGTATGTAAAAGCACTATTAGAATAAGGAGTAAGCATTGAAATTAATTTCTTGGAATGTAAACGGCCTTCGTGCGGCTGTAACAAAAGGGTTCATGGAATCCTTTAACGAACTGGATGCAGATATTTTCTGTTTACAAGAAACAAAATTGCAACCTGATCAAATTTCTTTGGAATTGCCGGGTTATGAGCAATATTGGAATAGTGCTGTAAAAAAAGGCTATAGTGGTACGGCTGTATTCACGCGTATTAAACCGTTGTCCGTAACTAACGGTATCGGCATTGAAGAACATGATCAAGAGGGCCGTGTTATTACTGCTGAATATGAAAACTTCTATTTAGTATGTTGCTATACGCCAAATAGCCAACGTGAATTGGCTCGTCTTGAGTACCGCATGACTTGGGAAGATGCATTCCGCAACTATTTACTTGAATTAGATAAGAAAAAACCAGTTATTCTCTGTGGTGACCTCAACGTAGCTCACCAAGAAATCGACCTTAAAAACCCTAAGACAAACCGTAAAAATGCAGGCTTCTCCGACGAAGAACGTGCAAAAATGACGGAACTGTTAGGTGCTGGTTTTACAGACACATTCCGTCACCTCTATCCAGATGCAATTGAGGAATATAGCTGGTGGTCTTATATGGGCAAGGCTCGTGAACGAAATACGGGATGGAGAATTGACTATTTCATCACCTCTAAACGTCTTGACGACAAAATTCAAGAAGCTAAAATTCACCAACAAATCTTTGGCTCTGATCATTGCCCAGTAGAATTAGATATCGATTTATAATATATTGAAAGTATAATCTACAGCCTCATCTTAGGATGGGGCTGTTGTAATAGGTGAAAGGAGACCTTATGGCTCAAAAACAAAAGGCTGTTGTCTTATTTAGCGGTGGTGTAGATAGTACTACATGTTTAGCACTAGCTATTGAAAGATTTGGCAAAGACAATGTAGTGCCGTTATCCATTCAATATGGTCAAAAACATAGTAAAGAACTAGAGGCTGCTGCATCTATTCTCGCTTATTATGGCATTGAAGGTAAAACGATGGATGTCACTAAATTGTTTGCCTTCAGCAATTGCTCTTTATTGACCCAATCCACAGAGGCAATACCTCAAGGTTCATACAAGGAACAACAAGAAACAGAAGGGGAAGGTACGGTTAGCACCTATGTGCCATTTAGAAATGGTCTATTCCTATCTGCAGCGGCTTCCTTAGCCTTATCTCTAGACTGCGGCTATATCTACTATGGTGCCCATAGCGATGATGCGGCTGGTAACGCATACCCAGACTGTACAGAACACTTCTATAAATCCATGGGCGATGCTATCTTCGAAGGATCCGGCAAAGAATGCTCCTTAGAAGCACCATTCATCAACCATAACAAAGCAGACGTCGTAAAAGAAGGCCTACGACTCGGCGTACCATACCACCTAACATGGTCCTGCTACGAAGGCGGCGACAAACCATGCGGACACTGTGGTACCTGCATCGACAGAGCCGAAGCATTCCGCGCCAACGGCGTTGAAGACCCAGCACAATAATAGAATTTCTCTACATCCACTAAAACGTCTCTACATACACCAAAACTGGATTATATTAGTAATCGCCTTTTAGGCGGCTACTTTACATATAAACTAATAGATAAGACACTATGTTTGCCTTGAGGCGGACTTCTACGTCGCTAACTCGCCTCAACTGGCTTAGACTAGTTGAGGTGCTTTGATGAGTAATATACTTCGTATTATTGATCATTTGGAGGATGCTGAGTTAAAGCGGCCTTTAGAATTACTAATATCCGTAACGTTGATTTGCTAAATTCGCAGTGGTGGTAGATACCTTTTCAAAGAGCGACTTTGGCAGGTCGAGGCCCTAGGCCGATGACCGTATAGCCAGTGGAGCGATGAGGAAAGGTATCTTCCGCCACCCCGTCTATGCCTACATTAGACCGATGTCAGGAGTTAGTAAAGGCCGCTTTAGTACTCTATATCTCCTCATGACTTGTAAATATCGAAAATATATGATATTATAAGCACACAACTAAATAAGACAGTTTGAAACCATCCTGTCTCTAAACAAAACTACGGAAATTCATAAGCATTGTAAGCATGGTAGTTTTGCCATGCTTTTTTTATTTGAGGAGGTGAGTGTTATGATTACTACACGTAAATTGACTATTTCTGCCATGGTTGTGGCATTGTACATCGTCGTACTATATTTAACGCAAAGCGTTTCTTTCGGAGCGTATCAAATTCGTATAGCAACATCATTATATGCACTTGCTTATGCCTTTCCGTTTTTGGTCATTCCAATGGGGATTGGTAACCTCATTTCTAACTTCCTATTCGGTGGTCTTGGTATCCTCGATATGATGGGAGGTTTTGGCGTTGGTATTTTAACAACAGGTATAATCGTAGGTATGCGTAAGCTTGGCCTTAGCGCTTGGTGGGCGATTCTACCAATTATCTTTGTTCCAGCATTATGTGTACCATTATGGCTCAGCCCATTACTTGGCCTTCCATACTGGCCATTGGTATTGAACCTCATCGTAGGTCAAACAATTCCAGCAGTGCTTGGCTCTGTTTTGGTGAAAGCATTGATCAGCCGTCCTAGCATGGCTGCTTTATTAGGTGCTTTCAAATAAAAAGTACATAGGTAAATAAACAGGCGTAAGCTCGATGTGAGCTTACGCCTGTTTTATGGCTAAATGTTATGGAGGTTGAAAGTATTAGCAGTTGTAGCCGCGCCATTTAGTTTCTACTACGAGGCGTTCAAGGGCAACCATGTACGCTGCTTGACGAGGTGGTACATTGTATTTATGTTGCATTTCCCAAACTGCTTCAAAGCTATTTTGCATATTTTTAGTTAACCGTTCATTAACTTCTTCTTCAGTCCAGTAGAAGCTAGCTTTGTTTTGGACCCATTCATAGTAGGATACAACTACGCCGCCGCCGTTTGCAAGAACGTCAGGAATGATGTCGATACCTTTTTCATAGAAGTATTTATCTGCATCATTAGTAGTAGGGCCATTAGCACCTTCCAAGATGATTTTAGCTTGGATGTTTTCCATGTTGTCTTTGTTCAATTGGTTTTCAAGAGCTGCCATGTACAATACGTCAACGGGTTGAGCCAATAATTCTTGCGCACCAATTGTAGTCATACCTGGTTCGCTGTAACCTTCAAGGGAACGACCATGGGAGTTAGCATATTCGTATGCTTTTTCCACATCAATACCGTTAGGGTTGTAGATGTTAACGCTTACGTCGCCGATAGCAACAACTTTAGCGCCTGCTTGCGCGATGAGGCGAGCACCTACAGAACCTACGTTACCGAAGCCTTGAACTGCTACAGTAAGGTTTTTGATGTCTAAGTTTTTCTTAGCTAAGTAACTTTGTAATGCGATGAGACAGCCGCGACCAGTTGCTTCATTACGACCTAAGGATCCGCCTACTTCAATAGGTTTACCAGTAACGATACCAGGGCTCCATTCGCCTTTTAATGTGCTGTATTCATCAGCAATCCAGCTCATGATTTGGGCGTTTGTATTTACGTCTGGTGCAGGCACGTCAGTATTTACGCCAATGATAGGAGCAATACGACGTACAAAGTTACGAGTCAAGCGTTCTAATTCGCGAGGGTTCAATGTTTTAGGATCAACTTTGATACCGCCTTTGCCACCGCCATAAGGAATGTTAGCGATAGCATTTTTAATAGTCATCCAAGCTGCCAATGCACGAACTTCGTTTTCATCGGAATCTGGATGGAAGCGAAGACCACCTTTAGCACTGCCGCGTAATGTGGAGTGTTGGCAACGGTAACCTTCGTATACGCGAACTTCACCATTGTCTAGTTGAAGAGGTACAGCTACTTTTAGTTCTCGTTCAGGATGACGTAATACTTCGTACTCACTACGAGAATAACCGAGCTTTTCTGCTGCTACATCTAACGTATTTAACATGTTTTCATAAGGATTATAACCACTCATAATAACCTCCTGTATATAAGAGTAAATTAAATTTTGCTAATTTTACACATACTCTAGTATTCGACGTTGTATACATAATACCCTTTATAATTTTATAACTATATTCTATAGTTTTTAATGCTTGAAAAGTGTATAGAATATAGATATTTACTGTGATTATAGTCACTCCTGGAGTTAGATATAAATCGTAGTTTTTACAGTATAAATGGATACTTTTACAAAAAATAAAAAGAGACCGATGAAAGATACTTTCACCGGTCTCATAAGAGAATATATTTTATTTTTCCATTGTATCTTCCACTGGAGTAGGAGGTACAGAAGAGTCTGTAGTTTGGCCGTCACCCCACCATACGATACCGTATGTATGATTAAGAACAGAACGGTTAAATACAGGTGTTTCGATGCCTGCCTTGCGTTGTTTGATATAGTCATCAAGAGCAAGACCTGCAGTACGTCCCATACGTACGATGGAACTAATATTAGTTAATACTAAGAAGGCCATAAATAAATCGGCTAAATTCCATACTAGATCAAGAGAGGCGATGGAGCCTACAAATGTCATGATGATTACACCGATACGGAATAAATGAAGATAGAATTTCTTTTCTGTTAAGTGGCTAATATTAATTTCGCCGTAGTAATAGTTACCAATTAAGGAACTGAAGGAGAACATTACGATAAAGATTGCTACCGCTGTTGGTGCCCAAGAACCGAGTTGTTGTTCAAGGTTATGTTGTACTAGAGCAACACCAGTTAAACCTGTTGTGCTATAGTCGCCAACCATGAGTACAATGAATGCTGAAGCTGTACAAATGATGAAAGTATCAAGGAATACACCAAATGCTTGTACAAGACCTTGTTCAACAGGATGGTTAACAGCCGCAGTAGCCGCTGCATTAGGCACAGAACCTTCACCGGCTTCGTTGGAGAATAGACCACGTTTAATACCATTCATTA
>ENA-ORRZ01001128-ORRZ01001128.1-human-gut-metagenome-genome-assembly--contig:-NODE-1128-length-18936-cov-14.628886_pt1 | contig 18936 bp, 13 predicted proteins | sample MGYA00242185_ERZ509152 | MGnify/ENA primary metagenome ERZ509152 (study PRJEB26280, sample SAMEA2338668) | human gut metagenome | biome: human gut; feature: human-associated habitat; material: faeces... | reverse complement strand
AGACATTGATCGATGATAATAAATACTGCCCCGGCTGCGGACACGGCGTAATCAACCGCCTGGTGGCGGAGGTGCTGGAAGAGCTGGGGGTGGATAACGTGATCGTCATTCCCTTCGACAGGGCGTTCAGCGCCTTGTCCGGAGAGGAGTTCGCGGACGATTACCTGATCGGAAAGGTCGGCGCCGAAACGCTCGTCGCGGGCTACAACCACCGTTTCGGCCACGACCGGATCGACTGCGACACGCTCGCGGCGTCGGGACGGCTCCGCGTCGTGAAGGTGGGTCCGTGCAGGGTCGACGGCGAGCATGTCAGTTCGACCGTGATCCGCCGGCTGCTGGATGAGGGGAAAACCGCAGAGGCCGAATTGTTACTTGGATATTCCCTGCAAACCGAAAAATAAAGAAAACATGTTAAGTCACGATTGTCAGATACGCGTGTGGTACAAGCACACCGACCAGATGGCCATTTGCCACCATTCGAATTACATCTGCTACTACGAAGCCGCCCGCAGCGAGTTCCTGCGCGCGCTGGGCATGTCGTTCGCCGAGGTCGAACGGCGGGGCATCATGATGCCGATCCTCGAAGTGCAGTCGAAATACCGCAAGCCGGCCTATTTCGACGAACTGCTGACCGTGCGCATCATCCTCCGGGAAATGCCCTCGACACGCATCAATTTCTTCTACGAAATCTACAACGAGCGGGGCGACCTGCTCAATACGGGCATGACCCAGCTGGGCTTCATCCACAGCGATTCGCGGCGTCCGTGCCGCTGTCCGGAATGGTTCCTGGAGCTGATCCGCAGCCGCTGGACCGAATAAGACGCCCCGTTTCGGGTCCGATTCATGCCGCTTCGCCCTGCGAAGCGGTTTTTTCTGCGCCGTGACGGCATTTTCATCGCCCGGAAAGTCCCTCCCCGCAGTCCGGATTCCGGGACCGCTCCGTCGGGGCGGAAGCAAACCGGCGTTCGCTTCTGCACCCGACTTTTCGTACCTTTGGATACTCCCGCTCGGCAATGTTCAAGTAAATTTGACATTGCCATCGCTTATTCGTACCTTTGCGGCTCAATTTGCGACAACTTATGATTTCAATAGACGGCCTCACCGTAGAGTTCAGCGGCACGACGCTTTTCAAAGACATCTCCTTCACGATCGGCGACAAGGACCGGATCGCCCTGATGGGCAAAAACGGAGCGGGCAAATCGACCCTGCTGAAGATCATCGCCGGAGTGCGTTCGGCCACGCGGGGGCGCGTGACCGTGGGCGAAGGCGGGAAAGTGGGGTATCTGCCCCAGCACCTTCAGGTGGAGGACGGGCGCACGCTCGTCGAGGAGGCGTCGCGGGCCTTCGAACACCTGTTCGAAATCGAGCGGCGGATCGCGGCGCTCAACGAGCAGCTCACGACCCGCACCGACTACGAAAGCGAGTCGTATATGCGGCTGATCGAGGAGGTCACGGCCATCTCCGAGAAGTTCTATGCCGTGGACCTCACCAACTATCAGGAAGACGTAGAGCGCATTCTGCTGGGGCTGGGCTTCGAACGGAGCGACTTCACGCGCCAGACCTCCGAATTCTCGGGCGGCTGGCGCATGCGTATCGAACTCGCCAAACTGCTGTTGCAGAAGCCGGACGTGCTCCTGCTGGACGAGCCGACCAACCACCTGGACATCGAGTCCATCCAATGGCTGGAAGACTTCCTTATCAACAACGGGAAAGCCGTTATCGTCATCAGCCACGACCGCAAATTCGTGGATAACATCACGACCCGCACCATTGAGGTAACCATGGGACGCATTTACGATTACAAAGTAAACTACTCCAAATACCTGGAACTCCGCAAAGAACGCCGCGAACAGCAGCAAAAGGCTTATGACGAGCAACAGAAGTTCATCGCCGAAACCAAAGAATTCATCGAGCGTTTCAAAGGGACCTATTCCAAAACCCTGCAAGTGCAAAGCCGTGTCAAGATGTTGGAGAAACTGGTACTGCTGGAAGTAGATGAAGAAGATACCTCGGCCTTGCGGCTGAAGTTCCCGCCCTCTCCGCGTTCCGGCAATTATCCGGTCATTATGGAGAATGTAGGAAAGACATACGGAGAGCACGTCGTGTTCAAAAATGCCAACCTCACGATAGAGAGAGGCGACAAAGTGGCTTTCGTAGGCAAGAACGGCGAAGGTAAGTCCACGCTGGTAAAGTGCATCATGGGAGAACTGGAACACGAAGGAACGCTTACCATCGGTCATAATGTACAGATAGGTTATTTCGCCCAAAACCAGGCATCCTTGCTGGATGAGAACCTGACCGTATTCCAAACCATCGACGACGTGGCCAAAGGCGAAATACGCAACAAGATACGCGACTTGCTGGGGGCTTTCATGTTCGGCGGTCCGGAAGAGTCCATGAAGAAAGTAAAAGTGCTGTCCGGCGGCGAACGTACACGACTGGCCATGATTAAGCTGCTGCTGGAGCCCGTAAACTTGTTGATTCTGGATGAGCCTACCAACCACCTGGACATGAAAACCAAAGATATTCTGAAACAGGCTCTCATGGATTTCGACGGCACTCTGATACTCGTAAGCCACGACCGTGACTTCCTGGACGGGCTGGTGAGCAAAGTTTATGAGTTCGGCAACAAACGGGTAACCGAGCACTTGAGCGGCATCTATGAATTCCTTGAAAAGAAGAAAATGGATTCGCTTCGCGAACTGGAACGGTAAACTTTCATTAACTAACTTCCCGCAACAAATAAATTGCTCCTGTTGTTTCATTTCCATAAATCCTTAACTACGAATTAAATGAAACAATATGACGCTATCATCATAGGGTTCGGCAAAGGCGGGAAACTGCTGGCAGCCGAACTTGCCAACCGTAACTGGAAAGTGGCAATCATTGAACGTTCCCCGCAGATGTACGGGGGGACATGTGTAAACGCAGGGTGCATTCCCACCAAGACGCTTATTCACGAATCGGAACAGGCCGAACGGCTCTACCGGGACGATTACAGCAATCAGGCCAAGTACTATGCGCTCGCCGTCGGGCGGAAAAACAAGCTCGTGTCATTCTTGCGGGACAAGAATTACGAACATATAAAAGCCCATCCCAACATTACCTTGTATGACGGTACGGCATCCTTTGCGTCCAACGATACGGTAAAGGTCGTTTCCCGGAATAAAAAGGAAATTCTCCTCAAAGGGAAAGAAGTCTTTATCAATACCGGGTCTACCCCTATCCTGCCCGATGTGGAAGGCATCAACGGAAGTAAGCACGTGTTCACCAGCGAAACGCTGCTCCGGCAGAGCAAGCTTCCCCATCGCCTGCTCATTCTCGGCGCCGGAGCCATCGGAATGGAACTCGCCACGATGTACGCGGGCTTTGGAAGCCAAGTCACGTTATTGGAATCGGGCAGCCGCTTCATGCCCAAATCAGACCGGGACATTGCGGAATCCATGCTGGAATCTCTGAAAAGGAAAGGCATCGAAATACGTTTGAACGCCTATGCCCTGTCCGTATACGATACCGCCGACGGCGTGACACTGACCTATACGGACAATGCCGACGGTACTCCCTACTTTTTGGAAGGAGACGCCCTGCTGCTTGCCACCGGGCGCAGGCCGATGACCGACGAGCTCAATCTGCACGCGGCCGGCATACGCACCGACGCTCAGGGAGCCGTCATTGTCAACGGGCATCTTCAGACTTCTTCCCCGCACATATGGGCCATGGGAGACGTAAGAGGCGGCGCTTTGTACGACTATTTATCCATCGATGACTTCCGCGTTATCGCCAACCAATTGTTCGGCAACAAGAAGCGAAATACCGATGACAGGGTTCCGGTGCCCTATGTAATTTTTACAGACCCGCCGCTGGCGCATATCGGCCTGACCGAAGAAGAAGCCGTGAAACGCGGTTATTCGCTCCAAGTGTCCCGGCTGCCTGCCGCCGCCATACCGCGCGCCCGTACATTGCAGCACATAGACGGTATGATGAAAGCCATCGTCAACGCGCATACGGGACGCATAATAGGCTGTACCCTGTTTTGCGTCGATGCGCCCGAAGTCATCAACCTGGTATCGCTGGCCATGAAGAACGACTTGCATTACAGCGTCCTGCGTGACTTCATCTTTACGCATCCCAGCATGAGCGAAGGATTAAATGACTTATTCAAGGCTTTTTAGCATCTTGCGTTTGGCAGTTAAATGATTAACTTCTATCTTTGCGGCCAATCAAAGAGAGAAGAATGAAAACGAAAAGGTACATCGCATATTTCCTGTTCTTCATCAGCATGATTATGCTGATAGTACCTGTCATTCCCCATCATCACCACGAAGACGGCGCAATCTGTATGAAAAACGACCTGCCGTCCGACGGATGCTGTCATCATCAGGGTCCTTGCAACGAGCATTGTTGCTGCGACACCGGCTGCATGACCACTCATTTCTACCAACAGACGCCCAGCTCGGACAACAGTAACTTACAGCCCTGTTTCGTGTGGGTATATACTTTATTTTCCGAACCGTTGCTCAAACTCCTGACTTTACCCGAAGAAACAGGTATAAGGCAAGAGTTCGTCTACTTGGAATCTCTTCATGGCACGTTCATTACACGTGCCACAGGGCTTCGCGCGCCACCTTTTGTTCTTGCCTGACCGACAGCCGCCGAAAGCGGCCATGCTGCCGGCACCGGAATGTATGCAACTCGGTTGCACCGTCCATTCCCTAATTTTGCAATCCGAAACAAGTTAAGAACAAAAACAATTATCATGAAGAAGTTTATATTCATGGGAGTTATAGGATTATTCCTGTTAGGCTCCTGTAACAGCAAGTCCGGTGAAGGACATAATCACGAAACGGAAGAACACGCTCATGCGGGGCATGACCACGAAGGGCACGACCATGCGAACGAAGGCGCCGGACATAAGCATGACGACGGACATGACCACGGTGCGGAAGCCGCCGCCGCGCACAGTGACGAAATCATATTGCCGCCGGCCAAAGCGCAGGCTGCCGGAGTAGAGGCGGACATCATCGAGCCGGGCGTATTCAATCAGGTAATAAAAACCAGCGGTCAGGTAATGGCCGCGCAAGGCGATGAAAGCGTTGCCGTAGCTACGGTGGCGGGCGTAGTTTCGTTCCATGGCAAAGTAGTAGAAGGTATGAGCGTGAACAAAGGCACGCCGCTCGTAGTGCTCTCATCCAAAAACATGGCAGACGGAGACCCCGTACAAAGAGCACGCATCGCTTACGAAACAGCCAGGAAAGAGTACGAACGGATGAAAGAGCTTCTCCCCAATAAAATCGTTTCGGAGAAAGACTTCGCCCAAGCTCGACAGGCGTATGAGAACGCCCGTATCAGCTACGAGGCCGTTGCCAAGAACCATTCGGCTCAGGGACAGGCCGTGCCTTCTCCTATCAACGGGTATGTGAAAAATCTGTTAGTAAAGGAAGGCGACTATGTTACCGTAGGCCAGCCGCTCGTAAGCATCACTCAAAACCGCAGACTGTTCCTGCGCGCCGATGTTTCGGAGAAGTATTATCCTTATCTCCGCACCATCGGTTCCGCCAACTTCCGTACTCCCTACAACAATAAGGTATATACACTGAAGGACTTGAACGGCCGCCTGCTTTCTTACGGAAAGGCATCGGGCGACAACGGCTACTATGTGCCCGTTACCTTTGAATTCGATAACAAAGGAGATGTCATTCCCGGTTCTTTTGTCGAAATATTCCTGCTCTCCTCTCCTATGGAGAACGTTATTTCACTCCCCCATACAGCTCTGACCGAAGAACAAGGCAGTTTCTTCGTATATCTGCAAGTGGATGAGGAAGGATACAAAAAGCAACTCGTCACTCTCGGAGCCGATAACGGCGAGAAGGTGCAAATCCTTTCCGGCGTCAAAGCAGGTGACAAAGTCGTGACCCAGGGCGCTTATCAGGTGAAACTTGCAGGCGCTACCAACGCAATTCCGGCGCACAGCCACGAACACTAATTCGGTGATGAGTTATTAGTTATAAGCTATTTGCTGATAAAAACGCATAACTTGATAACTTGATAACTTTATAACTCATAACTCACAACTCATAACTAAAGAAATCATGCTAAACAAGATTATACATTTCTCTCTTCAGAACCGCATACTGGTGCTGGTGGCGTCGGTACTGCTGCTGATTGGCGGTACGTATACCGCAATGCATACGGAAGTGGATGTGTTCCCCGACTTGAATGCGCCGACCGTGGTTATCATGACCGAAGCCAACGGCATGGCGGCCGAGGAAGTGGAACAACTGGTTACTTTTCCTGTGGAAACAGCCGTAAACGGCGCTACGGGAGTACGTCGCGTACGTTCTTCGTCCACCAACGGCTTCTCCGTCGTATGGGTTGAATTCGATTGGGAAACGGACGTTTACCTGGCACGCCAGATTGTAAGCGAGAAGCTGGCGGTTGTCAGCGAATCCCTTCCCTCTAACGTAGGCAAGCCGACCCTCGGCCCGCAATCGTCTATCTTAGGCGAGATGCTGATTGTGGGACTGACCGCCGACTCGACTTCCATGCTCGACCTGCGCACCATAGCCGACTGGACTATCCGCCCGCGCCTTCTTTCTACCGGCGGCGTGGCGCAAGTGGCCGTGCTGGGTGGCGATATTAAAGAATACCAGATACAACTCGACCCGGAACGAATGCGTCATTACGGCGTAACCCTTACCGAAGTGATGAACGTTACGCGCGAGATGAATCTGAATGCCAACGGCGGGGTACTTTATGAATACGGAAACGAATACATCGTACGCGGGGTAATCTCCACCGACCGGGTAGAACAACTGGCAAAAGCCGTAGTCAAGCTGCAGGACAGCGGTGCACAGACCGCAACCGCCAACGCCCGGCCTTTGGCCGCCGCTTCTCCCGTATTACTGGAAGACATAGCGGATGTACGTATCGGAGCCAAGCTTCCGAAACTGGGTACGGCTTCCGAACGCGGCAAACCCGCCGTACTGCTGACCGTGACCAAACAACCCGCCACAAGCACCCTGGAACTGACCGACAAGCTGGAAACATCCCTGAAAGACTTGCAGAAGAACCTGCCGTCCGATGTGAAGGTCAGCACCGACATTTTCAGACAAAGCCGCTTTATAGAAAGCTCCATCGGTAACGTACAGAAATCACTGTTCGAAGGCGGTATCTTCGTCGTTATCGTCCTGTTCCTGTTCCTTGCCAATGTACGGACTACCGTAATCTCGCTGGTGACGCTTCCCTTGTCACTGATAGCTTCGCTGCTGGCGTTGCACTATATGGGATTCACCATCAACACAATGAGCCTCGGCGGTATGGCTATCGCCATCGGCTCGCTGGTAGATGACGCCATTGTCGATGTGGAGAACGTGTACAAGCGATTGCGGGAAAACCGGCTGAAGCCGGAAGCGGAACGCCTGTCGATACTGGAAGTCGTGTTCAACGCTTCCAAAGAAGTACGTATGCCTATCCTGAACTCCACGCTTATCATTGTGGTAAGTTTCGTTCCGTTATTCTTCCTGAGCGGCATGGAAGGCCGGATGCTCGTACCTCTGGGTATCGCGTTCATCGTGGCGCTGGCTGCTTCCACGGTCGTGGCGCTGACAGTGACGCCCGTACTGTGTTCCTATCTGTTGGGAAGAGAAAAGATAAAAGATGAAAAACGTTCCACCGGCGACTCGCCGGTAGCGCGCAAAATGAAAGAATGGTACGGCACGGCTCTTACCTTTGTGCTGGGGCATAAGAAGAGCGTATTGGGCGGAACCATCGGCCTGTTTGTGGTGGCGCTTGCCTGCTTCTTCACATTGGGACGTTCGTTCCTGCCGCCGTTTAATGAAGGTTCGTTCACAATCAACATATCGTCCCTGCCGGGTATCTCGCTGGAAGAAAGTGACAAGATAGGACATCGTGCCGAAGAGCTGCTGCTTTCCATCCCCGAAATACAGACCGTAGCCCGCAAGACCGGACGTGCCGAACTGGACGAGCATGCCTTAGGCGTGAATGTCTCCGAAATAGAAGCTCCGTTCGAACTGAAAGACCGTTCGCGCAGCGAGCTGGTGGCCGACGTGCGCGAAAAGCTGGGCACGATTGTGGGCGCCAATGTAGAAATCGGGCAACCTATCAGCCACCGTATCGACGCCATGCTGTCCGGTACGAAAGCCAACATAGCCATCAAGCTGTTCGGCGACGATTTGAACCGTATGTTCTCTTTGGGTAATGAAATCAAGAACACCATTCAGGACATTCCCGGCATTGCCGACCTGAACGTGGAACAACAGATCGAACGTCCGCAGCTCATCATCGCTCCCAAGCGGGAAGTGCTTGCCAAATATGGCATTTCCTTGCCAGAGTTCTCAGAGTTTGTCAATGTATGCCTTGCCGGTGAGTCCGTATCCCAGGTATATGAGAAAGGAAAAAGCTTCGACCTGACCGTACGCGTAAAGGACGACTTGCGGGATGAAATGGAAAAGATACGCAACCTGATGATCGATACCGGCAACGGACAGAAAATACCGCTGAACTATGTAGCGGAAGTCCGCTCGGCAATGGGTCCGAACACCATCAGCCGCGAGAACGTGAAACGGAAAATCGTAATCTCCGCCAACGTGGCCGACCGTGACCTGCGCAGCGTGGTAAACGACATACAGGAACGTGTGGACGCCTCGGTGAAACTGCCGGAAGGTTATCACATCGAATACGGCGGTCAGTTTGAAAGCGAACAGGCCGCAAGCCGCACGCTGGCCTTAACTTCATTCATGTCCATCGTGGTGATATTCCTGCTGCTGTATCATGAGTTCCGTAGCGTAAAGGAAAGTGCGATTATCCTTATCAACCTGCCTTTGGCATTGATTGGCGGTGTATTCGCCCTGCTCATCACAACGGGTGAAGTCAGCATTCCCGCCATCATCGGCTTTATCTCGCTATTCGGTATCGCCACCCGAAACGGTATGCTACTGATAAGCCATTACAACCATTTGCAACAGGAAGAAGGGTACGGAGTGTACGACAGCGTGATACGCGGTTCGTTGGACAGATTGAATCCGATCCTGATGACCGCCCTGTCCAGTGCGCTTGCATTGATTCCGTTGGCACTCAGCGGCGACCTGCCCGGCAACGAGATACAAAGCCCCATGGCAAAAGTTATTCTGGGCGGATTGCTGACTTCCACTTTCCTGAACGGTTTCATTATTCCGATTGTTTATCTGATGATGCACAAGAAACCGGCAATTACAGGTGGACACGATAACGAGTAAATAACTTAATAACAGAATGTATGAAACATATACTTATAGCCGCCGCCCTCCTCTCCTGCATAGGGATGAGGGCGCAAAATACAGGCATCGACTCCGTACTTCGCCAGATAGAGGCGAACAACAAGGAATTGCAAGCCAATGCACAGCTTATCTCCTCGCAGAAGCTGGAAAACAAGACAGAGAACAATCTGCCTGACCCTACCCTCTCGTACGCCCATCTTTGGGACTCCAAGAACAGCAGTGAGACCGTAGGCGAAATGGTTGTTTCCCAGAGTTTCGATTTCCCTACGTTGTATGTAACAAGGGGAAAGATGAACCGTCTCAAAACCGGAGCGCTGGACGCACAGGCAGCAACCGTACGCCAACAGATATTGCTGCAAGCCAAAGAGGTGTGCCTGGACATCATCATGTTGCAACATCAGCAGGAACTGCTCGACGCCCGATTGAAGAACGCCGAGGAACTGGCCGCCATGTATGCCAAACGATTGGCGACAGGAGATGCCAATGCGCTGGAAACAAATAAAATCAATCTGGAATTGCTGAATGTCCGTACCGAATCCCGTACGAACAGCACAGCCCTGAACAATAAAATCAAGGAATTGCTGGTGCTTAACGGCAACCGGCCGCTTACTCCCGGACGCCCCTTTCCCGACGGCACGGCAACACCTACCGCCCAAGCCCTCGGCCTGACAGAGTATCCCGCCATTCCATTGCCGGCCGATTTCCATCAGGTATGCGATGAACTATTGGCAGCCGACCCTTCCCTGCAATCGTTCGACAACGAGAGTGCGGCAGCCCGCAAACTTATTTCGGCAAGCAAGCAGGGCTGGTTACCGAAACTGGAGTTGGGCTATCGCCGCAATACAGAGTCAGGACATCCGCTGAACGGCGTTGTCGTAGGCTTTTCCTTCCCTCTGTTTGCAAATAAAGGAAAGGTAAAGATAGCCAAAGCACAGGCTATGAACATCGACTTCCAGAAAGACAACGCAAAAGTAAAAGCAAGCTCCGAACTATGGCAGCTCTATGAAGAAGCCCGCAACCTGGACGCCTCCATGCAAGAATACAAACAGACCTTCCAAGATCAACAGGATTTGACGTTGCTGAAACAGGCTCTTACAGGCGGACAAATCAGCATGATAGAGTATTTCGTAGAGGTTTCCGTTGTTTTCCAAAGCAAAACCAACCTTTTGCAATTGGAAAATCAATACCAAAAAGCAATGGCACGGATATATAAGAGCAGGTTGTAGGAGTTATGAGTTATGAGTTATAAGTTATGAGTTATGATTCGTAACTTATAACTTATAACTCATAACTTATAACTATTTTTGGTTTTTCCGGCAAGTGGCCGCTGCGAATGCGCCATTCCTGCGGATAAAGATTATTGGCACGGTTACCGATATTCTTGACAAAACCAAGAGGCATATTCTTATACGTGAGTAAAACCACTCCGCGAGGGGCTGCATCCGAAAGGGTGACAGCCTCTTTTCGTAAATAGGCAACGGCCTGTTCATAGGATATTTCTTCGCGAGGGAAGGCATCCGGTGCCAATGCATGGCTCACAGCCAGCGCATGACCGGGAATCCAGTCTTTACCTTTCTGTCCGGCAATCTCCAATCCGGCCTGCACAATGCGCACAGACGACTGCAATGCCGATAGTTCCGGAAGATAGCGTTTAGGGAAAGCGCTGACACTACCGCCTTTTTGAATAAACTCATATATATCCGGAGCAAGAAGCCATTCCGTCAATACCGAAAGCTGCTCTTTAGAAAGCCCCGGAGTTTTCATCCCTTTCCCCTGGGGTTTCCTTCCCTTTCCCCTGGGGTTTTCTCCTCTCACAGCCGGAGTTTCAGAAGCTTTGCCCGGGGCAAACGCCTGTTCAGCCCCGGGCTTACGGAGAACAGCCAGAAAGAAGCCTTCACCCTTTGTCTTATGAGGCAAAAAGCGGTAAACCGGAAACCGCTCTCCCTGCAATAAATTACCCGTTATATTCCAATCTTCCGCCACATCGAGCGGGAGTACTTCCGCGCCGAATTCGTCCTTTATCCAACGGACGTTTTCTTCATTCTCTTTCGTATTATACGTGCAGGTGCTATATATCAATATCCCACCCGGTTTCAGACAAGGCCAGATGTCCGAAATAATTCTCCGTTGCCGCTGCCGGCAGATTTCCACATTCTCCGAACTCCACTCGCTCACGGCGACAGGGTCTTTACGGAACATGCCTTCACCGGAACAGGGTACATCCGTCAATATCACATCAAAGAACTCTTCCAACGGTGTAAAGTCCGACGGATCGCTGTTAGTAACCACAACGTCGGGATGTCCCCACTTAGTCAGGTTCTCGGCAAGTATTTGGGAACGGTTGCGAATAACCTCGTTCGCTACCAACAAGCTATTTTCCGGAAGGATACCGCGGACATGCGTCGACTTACCGCCCGGAGCGGCACAGAGGTCGAGCATCACTGCCGGTTCTTCGCCCGCATATTGTCTTAAGGCCTGTTCCACAAACATGGACGAGGCTTCCTGCACATAATAGCATCCTGCATGAAACAAGGGGTCAAAAGTGAACGTCAGGCGCTCTTTAAGATAAAAGCCGGAAGTACACCAGGGAACCGCGCTCTCCCCGGACTGAAAGCCAAAAGGCTTTAACGGGTTCAACCGGATGCTGACGGGTTGCTCCGACTCCAAAGCGGTTACTAATTCCGTATACTCCTCATCTCCCAGCAGGGCGCGGGTATAGTCTATGAAAGAAGCGGGTAGTTCCATGTGTCGTACTGTTTTATGCCGGCAAAGGTAACATAAAAAGGCGATACAAAGAACTACCCGCAACTTCTTAATAGCTTATTTTTACTCCTGCAAAGTAAGAACGGGGCATGCCGGGACCATAAATATAACCGGAATCTCGCTTGCCGCCACGGTCAAAATCTTTTTGATAGGCATTAAAAATGTTCCGTACACCTGCATTCAACTGTATACCGATATTCTTATAAACGGTAAAGTCATAACCGACTTTCAAATTCAGTTCCCAAAAATCAGGAGTATTCACCGCTATGTCTTTCTCTATATATCCGGCTTTGTGTTCTACCAGCATGCTGCCGGTATATGTACCGGAAAGAGCTACCAGCAAAGACTTCAACGGATTGTAGGTAAGCGTGAAATATCCGTAAGTATCAGGGGTACGGAAAATGCGCTTTTCCATTGGCACCGTCTCATCGTCACTCCAAGTGCGCGCATTCTTGTAATCGGCCTTTTGTAAAGTAATGCCGGCCTGCAACTGCAGCAAGCTCAGATAGGCTATCTTTCCCTCCAATGTCAGTCCATACACTTTCGCGCCTTTTTCATTATAACGCTCATTAATGATTGTACCGTCACGCACTCCTATCTCCCGCAAAGCAAATACGTCCGACAGATTGGTATAAAAGCCCTCTAACAGAAAGTTCCCCTGAAATGCTCCCCAACGATGGTACACATCGGCGGAAACGCTAAAGCTCTGCGACTTTTCCTCCTTTAAATTATCAGCCAACTCAATCATGGAAATCGTCCCGCCGACATTCTCAATATGCAAATCTTCGTCAAAAGCCTGCGGGGCGCGGAAGCCGACTGAATAGCTGGCACGTAAATTGACGTTTTCAACCGGATTAAAGCGAATGTTGGCACGCGGGCTGAATATCACATGATTGATTAAATTGTGTTTATCAAGGCGTCCACCCAAAAGAATGCTCCACTGCCTGTTTCTCCATTCATTCTGGAAAAAAGCGCCGGCAATACGTACCTTCTGGTTTGTATATCGGTTGTATCCCCACATATCATCTTTCAGATTATCCTGGTTATACTCTACTCCGCCCGTCAGGTCCGAAGGCATAAAAAGACAACGGTCGAAATGGTAGATGTATTGCGAGCCTGCCACCCAAGTGAAGTCCTTAGTCGCTCCGTAAGCATTCAAGTCTTGATTACCACCATAATAGCTATCCCGCCCTATGTGCTGTGCAGAGGCATATACGCTCAACCGATGTTTCTCATCGGGAGAAAAATAATCGAACTTCAAGCCACCGCTATTAATGGAATGCCGTAATTGCTCCGCAATATTCGCTTCGTGGGGCGGACGGTTCAGCAAGTCGCCGCCACGACGGAACTCCTGCAAATGGTGATACTCGAATGTCAGCTTGGAATACGCGCTCGTTTTCAAAAAAGACCGAAAACCCACTGTCTGGTTCTTCAGTTTAGGAAGTTCCGTAAAGCCGTCTCCGTCACTGTCATACCCGCTACGTTCACGGTTTTGACCGAAAATATATAATCCCGCCTTACTGTTATCCGTCACAAGAGAAGCATTCATCGTGGTACTGTTATCCCAACTCGAGGTCCCTCCTACTCCTGTGATGGTGTGTGATAGCTGGCCGGAATTGCGCAACGGCTCTTTGGTTATAATATTGATAGTACCGGCAATAGCAGACGAACCGAACAGCGCCGAGCCGCCTCCCCTCATAACCTCTACACGTTCAATCATATTAGCGGGTATCTGCTCCAAACCATATACCCCTGCCAATGCACTGAATATAGGTCGGGAATCTATCAATATCTGCGTATAAGGCCCGTCCAAACCATTAATACGCACTTGCTGAAAGCCACAATTCTGACAATTAGTCTCCACCCTTACGCCCGGCTGAAAATTCAATCCTTGAGACAAAGTAGCAGAATTGGTATTCTCAAACAACTTGAAATCCATTACATTGACTAAAGTAGGGGCCATGCGACGTGTTGTTTCACTACGATTGGCGGTTACTACTACTCCATCCAAAGCAATCAAGTCTTCCTCCAACTCGAAATTCTCTTCCAGCGTTTTCCCCCGTTTCAAAGTCACTTTGCGGCTCTGTGCTTTATAACCTACCGCACTGACTTGAAGAATAAAATCGCCTTCCGGCAGGTTTTTCAAAAAATAATGTCCCGTGGCGTCAGTCATCGTGCCAATGGTCGTACCTTTTAAAGATACGGTAATATAAGGTAAATGCTCCTGAGAGCTTTTCTCTAATACGTGTCCGATAATATTAGCATCGGAATTATTTAAATCTTCGGCATAGGCAGTGGCTGAGAGCAACAGACATACCGCTCCCGCCACAAAAAAATATATATATTTCTTCATGTACTCTATTCTATAAAATGATGGTTAATACTATTGAATTCCTTACTCCCGCTTCCGGGAACCGCATCAGCAAGAGAGAGGGGGTGCCCGCAGGTTGACGCTGCTACAAGGTTTAACATATATAATACGTTCTATCAACGATGTTCCCAATATGCGTAGCACGAATAAAAAAGCCGACGCGGCAGTCAGAAGTTCCGGAAGCGAAGAAAGGATAAAGGAAGAAAGATAAAAAATCGTTTCCAATTGTACCTCTGTATGCTCATGCTCCCCTTTAAACGGGTGAGAGTGTACAATAATCACCCCATTCACCACATGCGAGTGGGTAAACAGAGTAATTCCTCCCAAATAAGTTATGAATAAGAGAGGAAGGAAGATTCTTATTATGCTCCGCAGTTTCTCCAAAATACTTTTTTTAAGATTAAACGGATTATGAGGGTAAAAGTTCTTATAATTGCAAATAATACCTACATATTGTTATAAATAACCTGCGAAATATGGCAACCATTACAAAGTTTTCTGTCCTGAATACAACCATTCTAAAAAAAATATCGTCTCTTTGCAACTTTCCGGATATCCGGATGCGTCTAACACACAAAGAAACCAATAAAAACAAAAATAACATGATTATGAAACGTATCATCTTCGCATTAATGACAGCCATGATGCTCTGCACGTTGGCACAGGGAAAGAACAGAACCGTTACGGAAAACGACAGTCTGGGAAACAAGCAGAGAGTTATAGAACTAAGGGACACCATGATTGACGGAAAAGCCGTTACGGACACCCTTAGCGTCATGACTTACGAAAACAGCCCAAGCAGCGGCACGGAAAGCCATAAGGATTACAAGCACCACAGCAGTGCTTACGATTTCGGCTGGAACCTTGGTCATGACGCCAAAGAGGCGGCTATCGCCATTACGGCCATCGTGTTCGTATTCGGATTCCCTCTGGTGATTGTATTCATCATATTCTTCTTCCGCTATAAAAACCGGAAAGCCAAGTACCGCCTGGTAGAGCAAGCGCTGGCCAGTGGGCAACCGCTACCGGAAAACCTGTTTAAAGAGACCGACTCGATAGATATCCGCAGCAAGGGAATCAAAAACGTGTTTGTCGGTATCGGACTGTTCATCTTCCTTTGGGCCATTACCGACGAATTCGGACTGGGCTGCATCGGTCTGCTTATAATGTTCACAGGCTTCGGACAGCTCGTTATCTACTACACGCAGCAGGACAGAGCGCCTAAAAACAAGGAGAAAGCCGATACTGCGAGGACTGCCTTTCCGGAAAAGATTGAAGAAAAATGAGTCAGCTCAATGATATATCGTTAGTCGCACAGGTCGTGGTGTTTCGCAACACCAGGGCCTTCGACCAGTTGGTAGGAAAGTACCAGTCGTCCGTACGGCGATTCTTTCTGCACCTGACCTGCGGCGACAGCGAATTGAGCGATGACTTGGCGCAGGATACATTCATTAAAGCGTACACCAACCTGGCCTCGTTCAAAAACTTATCCAGTTTCTCTACCTGGCTCTACCGTATTGCTTATAATGTATTTTATGATTATCTTCGCACCCGTAAAGAGACAGACTGCCTGGAAACGCGCCAAGTGGATGCTCAATGCAGTACGCTGCAAAACGACATAGGACGGCGCATGGATATTTACCGTGCGCTGAGTATGCTGAAAGAAATGGAACGAACCTGCATCACCCTCTTTTACATGGAAGACCAGAGTATCGAGAAAATTGCAGGTATTACCGGTTGCCCCGCAGGAACTGTAAAAAGCCACCTGTCACGGGCCAAAGAAAAAATGGCTACCTACTTAAAACAAAATGGTTATGATGGAAAACGATGATAAACTCTTAGTTGCTTTCTTTGACGAAAACCGGCAGGAAATACCGGACAATGGTTTCACCCGCCGTGTGATGCGCCATCTGCCCGACCGTACCCGACGGATTTCACAATTATGGGTAACGTTTTGTTTCACACTGGCGTTAGTGCTGTTCTTTGCTTTCGACGGTCTGCAACTGGTACTGGGCACGCTCCGTGAAACATTTACCGTTGCCACCCAAAGCGGAGTTACCGAAGCCAGCCCCAAATCTCTATTGGTCGCAGGCATAGTGTTGCTTTTCCTGCTCTATCGCAAAATATGTTCGCTGGCTTAAACGCCGCGGTTATTGCGAACCGTATTTTCCTCGCAGGATAAATAAACTTCCCCGCAGGATAATGTACTTAGCCCCTACCTTATTTACAGTAAGGCAAGGGCTAATTTTTTATAAACGAATGAACATATCTCAATGATATATTGTATATTTGCCAACTCATAAAACTAAATAAACTTACAAAGTTTTGAGACAGGTTCTATTCATCATATTATTTACTTTATTCTTTGGAAGCATCCGGGCGCAAAGTACCAGCGACTCTCTTGTAATGGGCTATATGCGGGAAATGGGAATCCCCCTAACCTGCAACAATAAAGTTGAACTGTTAATGACCGGCCGTGACAAATTCACCGATTTATTTGAAACGATTCGCCATGCCCGGCATCACATCCACCTGGAATATTTCAATTTCCGTAACGACTCTATCGCCAACGCTCTCTTTGACTTACTGGCGGAAAAGGTAAAAGAGGGTGTAGAAGTGCGTGCCATGTTCGATGCGTTCGGTAACTGGTCGAACAACCAACCGCTGAAAAAGCGTCATTTGCAAGCGATAAAGGCACGCGGCATCGAAATTGTCAAGTTCGACCCTATCACCTTTCCTTATATCAACCACGCCATGCACCGCGACCACCGCAAGATTGTCGTCATCGACGGGAAAATCGGTTATACAGGCGGAATGAACATTGCCGACTATTACATCAACGGTCTGCCCAAAATCGGTAAATGGCACGATATACACATGCACATAGAAGGAGATGCAGTACGCTATCTGCAAGGTATCTTCCTGACGATGTGGAATCAGGAAACCGGACAACACATAGGCGGTCCGGCCTACTTCCCTGACCTGCCCCAATTTCCGGACAGCATAGCCGAGGAGATTTCGATAGTAGACCGTACTCCGCGGGAGACGCCCCGTTCCATCAGCCATGCCTACGCCGTTTCAATAGAAGCCGCCCGGAAAAACATCCAGATAGTAAATCCTTATTTCGTGCCGACGAAATCCATTCGTAAAGCCATCAAGAAAGCGTTAAAGAAAGGTACGGAAGTGGAGATAATGATACCGGCAGTATCGGACATTCCTTTTACTCCCGAAGCTTCGTTCTACATCGCACACAAACTGATGAAACGAGGAGCAAAAATCTACTTGTTCAAGGACGGATTCCACCATTCCAAAGTAATGATGGTGGACAGCTCTTTCTGCACAGTAGGCACGGCAAACCTTAACAGCCGCAGTTTACGCTACGACTATGAGACAAACGCTTTCATCTTCGACCCGCTGACAACGCATCAACTGAACGGCATGTTCGAAAGGGATAAGAAGAACAGTACCCTGCTTACTCCCGAAATATGGAAGAAGCGTTCCGGCTGGAAAAAGTTTATCGGTTGGGTGGGTAATTTGCTGACCCCGTTCCTATAAGCCGTTCCACTATTTTTTAATCCCGAATCTTTAATTTCCCGAGAACTTTGTCTACCTTTGGCAAAGCGTTTAATAAATAACCCATGAAACAATATTTAGACTTGCTCAACCGCGTGCTGACTGAAGGCATAGAGAAAAGCGACCGCACGGGTACGGGTACCATCAGCGTATTCGGACATCAGATGCGTTTTAATATGGACGAAGGTTTTCCTTGTCTGACAACCAAAAAACTCCATTTGAAATCTATTATCCATGAACTGCTATGGTTCTTAAAGGGGGATACGAATGTAAAGTACCTGCAAGAGAACGGGGTACGCATCTGGAATGAATGGGCTGATGAAAATGGGGATTTGGGACATATCTACGGTTACCAATGGCGTTCGTGGCCGGATTACAAAGGCGGAACAATTGACCAAATCAGTGAAGCGGTGGAAACAATCAAACACAATCCAGACTCACGCCGTATTATAGTGAGCGCCTGGAACGTCGGTGATTTGGACAACATGAATCTGCCGCCCTGCCACGCATTCTTCCAGTTTTATGTAGCCAACGGACGGCTCAGCCTGCAACTTTACCAGCGCAGCGCTGATATTTTCTTGGGAGTGCCTTTCAATATCGCATCGTACGCATTGCTCCTGCAAATGGTGGCGCAAGTGACCGGACTGAAAGCGGGGGATTTCGTACATACTTTAGGAGATGCGCATATCTATCTGAACCATTTGGAACAAGTGAAACTCCAACTGAGCCGTGAGCCGAGAACGCTCCCGCAAATGAGAATCAATCCGGATGTGAAGAGTATCTTCGACTTTACGTATGAGGACTTCGAATTAGTAAATTATGACCCGCATCCGCATATCGCCGGAAAGGTAGCGGTATAAAAAGATGTCCTTTATCATTGAAAACCATTTGATTATATTAGAGGAGTTCTATAAATTAAAATATTGTAGTACAGTTGTTTATATGGTTCCAAGA
>ENA-ORRZ01001124-ORRZ01001124.1-human-gut-metagenome-genome-assembly--contig:-NODE-1124-length-19047-cov-6.069503_pt1 | contig 19047 bp, 14 predicted proteins | sample MGYA00242185_ERZ509152 | MGnify/ENA primary metagenome ERZ509152 (study PRJEB26280, sample SAMEA2338668) | human gut metagenome | biome: human gut; feature: human-associated habitat; material: faeces... | reverse complement strand
AATATTTTGGGATTGCGCAGATGCCAGTCGCCGGTTCTACCTATTGGAACATGGTACATGGTCTTTACGGAGAAGAAGCTTCTCAGGATGAAGAAGGTATGCAGACCATGCGGAATCTTGCACGAAACATGATATGGATGATGCGCTGTTTTAAACTTGGAAGAGAGAGTGGTATTCTGTATCCGGAAACAGAAACTGATGCTTGTACCAATTTCATAAAACGAAGTGATACGTTACGTTAAGCCGATGGCTTTAATTGGAAGTTTTGGAATTAAAAACTGCATGAAAATGTGCTATGATAAAATTGATAAATTAGGATTTAGAGGATGTGAATGAGCAGCATGAAGAAAACAAAAGAAGGAATTAATTTGAAAAAACTCCTTAGGCTGAAGAATACAGGCAGTATCTTTGTGATTGCGGGGCTTTTGATGATTTTTGTAATAGCGTCGTACACATATATTCTGCAAAGTTCTTACACTAAGACCGCCCTTGAAACAGAAATCACACGTGACACAGCGAGTGCAGATGCAGTACACAAACTTGTGGATGGAAGAATCGGCAAAGAAGATTTTGATCAAATCAAAGATCAATCTGATGAAAAGAAGCAATTATATAAGGATATTTCTTCATATTTCAATGAAATCAGAACACTGAATTCTACTCGATATATTTACACCGCTAAAAAAAATGAAGAAGGAAAACTCGTTTATGTGGTAGACGGTTTGAATCCGGATGCGGATGATGTAAGACACCCTGGAGATTATATTGAGGAAGAAATGGTTCCGTATATTGATAGGGCTATTTCTGGGGAGAATGTGTACTCTCAGGATATCATTGATACAACATGGGGTCCGATTTTTACGGCTTGCTATCCTGTAAGCGCAAATCTTGATGGGACAGGAGAAATCATTGGCGCATTTTGCATTGAAATGGATATGCAATCAGCTTATGGAATGGTTGAAAAGACGAATCATATTTCCATCATCTGCGGTTTAGTCGCAGGAGCTATATTGCTTTTAATTTGTCTATATACCTATTATGTTTACCAGAAAAGCAAGGCAGAAGAGCAAAAACAAAAACAATTATTAATGACCGCCGCTGAGGAAGCAGATGCTGCCAACAAAGCAAAATCTGCGTTTTTGCTTAGTATTAGCCATGACATCAGAACGCCGATGAATGCCATTATTGGATTTACAAACATTGCGCTTCACCAGAACACGGTTTCAGATATTCATGGTAGCTTGGAGAAAGTTCAAAAAAGTTCGAATCATCTTCTCTCTTTGTTGAATGACGTTCTGGATTTTACTCGCATTGAAAGTGGAAAAGTTACTATTTCGCCCGAGCCAATGGACATTACTCAATTGACAGATAACGTCCAGGCGATTATGAATGGACTTCTTTATAATCGAGATCTTAAGTTTGAAGTACATCGAGAAATCTCAAAGAACCCATATGTCCTTGCGGATGTTGTGCGTATCCGAGAAGTTTTGGTGAATCTTCTTGGCAATGCTGTGAAATTCACAAAGGACGGCGGAAAGATTACTTTGGATATCAGCAGTTACCCAGGAGCGGATGAGAAACATATCATAACTCGTTATGTTGTTCGAGATAACGGTATTGGCATGAGCGAAGAGTTCCAGAAAAAATTATTCGATCCGTTTTCACAAGAAGATGATGCTAATGCCAGAACCCAATATAAGGGAACCGGTCTTGGTATGGCCATCACAAAAAAATATGTGGATATGATGGGCGGTTCAATTGCTGTTGAGAGCAAAAAAGGTGTAGGTTCTACATTCACAGTGGAGATCCCACTGGAGTTGACAGAACAGGTTATTCAATCAGAACAAAAACAACATCTACATAGAGATTTGACGGGTATTCATGTTCTTATGGCTGAGGATAATGATTTAAATGCTGAACTTGCTACGATAATGCTGGAAGATGCTGGTATGACCGTAACACGCGCATCAGACGGAAAAGAAGTTGTGAATTTGTTTAAAAATCATCCACGAGGCACATACGATTTTATTTTGATGGATATTATGATGCCAAACATGGATGGACACCAAGCAGCAAAAGCCATTCGAGCCTTGGGTATAGAGCGGTCTGATGCAGTTACGATTCCAATTGTAGCTTTGTCTGCAAATGCTTTTATAGATGATATTCAGGAATCCCTGGATTCAGGCATGAATGACCATATTTCCAAGCCGATTAACATGGAGGAATTAATCGATACTATCACTAAATACATTAAACACGATTAGGAAAACAAAGAAGTTAATTCTGATGAAAAGTTTGCACTGGTCTTGCACTGACTTTTCTATTTCGATGTGATATTATTATAATCGCCAGAAAAGCAATGAGGGTCTACGGAGTTTTCCGTAGGCTCTTTTTTCTTGGCCGGATGCGTCTTTCATCCTTTCACGCATCCGTACATACGAAAGGAGGATTTTTTTTGTGAAAATCTTAGAAAACAATAACAAATCAAACAACCTAGAAGAAAACTTAATTTTGGTTGAAACTATTCCGATAAAAGAATATACTTATAATAGGCTTGTTGTATCGTTTGGAGGAAAATTATGGATTATATAACAACGATCGAAATGTCAAAAATATGGGGAATTTCATCTAGAAGAATTTCTCTTTTATGTAGCCAGGGAAGAGTGCCTGGAGCAGAGAAAAAGGGAAAGACTTGGCTAATACCAAAAGATGCGGTAAAGCCAACAGATCCTCGAAAGAAAAATAGATGACGTATTGGAGGTTATAATGCTTATGTGAAGACCAGAACATTGGTATATTTTAAGGATAAAATTTGTGAAATAAAGAATAAGCTTGTGAAGGCTATTTTTTATTATATAACAGTAATTATGCTGGTATTGGATCCAATATATTTGTGTTTACTCAGTGGAGCATTTGGTGGTGGAGATGTAAACGGAATCCTTTATTTAATGCCACAGGCATGGATATGGACGATTTTCGCCTTCATATTACTTTTTAACATATGGATTCTATTAAAAAAGGTAAATCCAACGTATACTGCGTCATTTAAGGAAAGATGAAACAAAAGGAGAAGATATGGAATCAGATATCATTAAAATCAGTCATCTGAATAAAAGCTTTAGCGAAGTAAAAGCGGTAAATGATTTGAGCTTTCGTGTGAAAAAAGGAGAATTGTTTGCGTTTCTTGGAGTAAACGGTGCAGGGAAAAGTACAACCATTTCCATTCTCTGCGGATTGCAGAAAAAAGACAGCGGAACGGTTCAAGTAAACGGAATAGAAACTGACAAAGTCGGCGCACAGACAAAAAGAATGCTTGGTGTTGTGTTTCAGGATAGCGTACTTGATAAACCGCTTACGGTGAAAGAAAACCTAAAGAGCAGAGCTGCTTTATACGGCATTACAGGAAATGCCTTTGATAAGAGATTACAGGAGCTGGTCGAGATTCTGGATTTTGACGAGTTTTTAAACAGACCTGTAGGTAAGCTGTCGGGAGGTCAGAGAAGAAGAATTGATATTGCCCGTGCATTATTGCACAGACCGGAGATTTTGATTCTTGACGAGCCTACTACAGGGCTTGATCCGCAGACAAGGCAGTTAATCTGGAATGTTATCGAGAAACTTCAGAAAACTGAAAATATGACAGTATTTCTGACTACACACTATATGGAAGAGGCTGCTAATGCCGGGTATGTTGTGATTCTTGACAAAGGAAGTATTGCAGCGGAAGGTACACCATTTGAACTTAAAAATGATTATGTACAGGATATAGTGTCTGTTTATGGTATTTCCGAAGATGAAATAAAGTCATTGAACAGAGAATATAAAAAAATACGTGACGGATATCAGATAAAAGTAAGAAATACGAAAGAAGCTACGAAGCTTATTGTAGAGCATCAGGACCTATTCACGGATTATGAAGTAGTAAAAGGCGGTATGGATGATGTATTTCTTGCAGTCACAGGAAAGAAGCTTGGAGGTGAACGCTGATGAGAACAGTATTGGCATTAATGGACAGGAACAGGAAACTGTTTTTTAAAGATAAAGGTATGTTGTTTACATCAATGATCACACCAGTTATTCTAATTGTTCTGTATGCTACATTTCTTGCAAAGGTTTTCAAAGATTCTTTTACAGCAGCAATTCCGGATATGATTACAATTTCGGATAAGCTTATTAATGGAACCGTGGCAGCACAACTGACAGCATCACTTATGGCAGTAAGTTGTATTACTGTAACATTTTGTGTGAATCTGACTATGGTGCAGGACAAGGCAAATGGAACAAGGAAGGATTTTAATGTTGCACCGGTCAGCAAGGAAAAAATTTATTTGGGATATTTTCTGTCAACAGTAGCTAATTCATTGATGGTCAATGGACTTGCGTTTGTATTATGCCTGGGATATTTACTTAAAATGGGATGGTATATGAATACAGCAGACATATTATGGGTTTTATTTGATATGATATTGCTCGTCCTATTTGGAAGTACGCTTTCAAGTATCATTAGCTTTCCGTTGACAACACAGGGACAGCTTTCGGCTGTAGGTACAATTGTCAGCGCAGGATATGGTTTTATATGTGGTGCTTATATGCCGATTTCAAATTTTGGACCAGGTCTTCAGAAGGCACTGTCTTATCTTCCGAGTACATATGCCACTTCATTGATTAAGAATCATATGCTTCACGGAGTTTTCAGAGAGATGGAGAGAAAAAATTATCCGGATGAAATGGTTGAAGCGATAAGAGACACGCTTGATTGCAATCCGGTATTTCATGGAAATGTGGTGAGTATAAATCAGATGATTGGCATTATGATGGGAAGTATAGCTGTATTTGGAATTATTTACTATGTGGTTACATTGTTGTTAGCGGGTGAAGGCAGACGATAGGAAATATTGTTTTTAGCGGGTGAAAGTTCTAGGGATATGGAACGATCTGAGTACAAATGAGCAGGAAACAGTAATGTCAATGCTGCGTGGTCTTCGGAAGTAGAAGAACAGTTCGAGTATATGTATCGGCTGTTCTTTTTTTTATTTTTTGGCGTTAAAACGGTAATGTTTTTCTTGTGTACAGTAGAGTGCTATAGTATAATAAAACCAGTTTTTTTGCATAAGTATTAAAGCTATAATATGGAAATTGGCAAACCAGATGAAAGTCTGGGACGCAAAGCTACAGGGCCTGTAAAATGGCAGCCAGTTGCATGAAATGAGGTGCACTGTCTGTTTGACAGTGCTTTTTTATGGTAGAGCACTTGAATAAGTAATACAGAAGCTGTTTGGAAAAATATTGTGAAAAATAGTGTGGAGGTTATTGATAATTAATGAATGTAAAATTAAAATCTGGAAGCAAGCAAGCAACTGTAGCCTAGAGGAGGGGAGAAAGATGAAGAAGTGCAAATTAGTACAGAATATAATGAATTTCAAATTTTGTTACATTATATTTTGCACAATTATATGTTTTATTGTTTTATCCGTTCCTGCATCTGCCAAAGAAAACTCTGACAATGTTATCCGGGTAGGATCTTTTGAGGAAACTTATAATGTAGTCAATGAAAAGGGAGAAAGAAGCGGCTATGGTTATGAGTATCTTCAAGATATTGCAGGTTATGCAGGATGGACATATAAATACATAACAAGTGATTGGAAAAACTGCTTTACACAGTTGGAAAATGGAGAGATTGATATTCTTGGTGGCATTTCCTATACAGACGAACGTGCTGAAAAAATGCTTTTTTCCGATATGCCTATGGGGGAAGAGAAATATTACATCTATACGGATGCATCCAATATGGATCTTACAGCAGGAAATTTGGATTCTTTTGAGGGAAAAAATATTGGTGTGTTTAAAGATAATATAGTGGAGGATGTGCTTAATGAATGGGAATCAAAATATGGTCTGTATACGAAGCATATCAATGTTTCTACAAACACAGAAATTATGGACAAACTGTCGAACCATGAAATTGACTGCTTCGTTTCGCAAGAAGACCCCCGTTGGGAAGAATCGGATATTTCACCGCTTACAAGTATTGGAGAGACAGAAATCTATTTCGCTATAAATCCAGAACGTCCGGATATCAAAGAATCACTGGATAGTGCTATGCGCAGAATCAAGGATGACAACCCATTTTACACAGATGATCTCTACAGGCGTTATCTTTCTGCACAGAGCAGCTCGTTTCTTTCAAAAGAAGAAAGTGAGTGGATCGGGCAGCATGGTGCAATCCGGATAGGGTATTTGAATCAGGATGGAGGTATCAGCAGTGTAGATCCATCAACAGGTAAACTGACAGGTGTTATTACAGATTATGTGGATCTTGCAGAAAATTGTCTGCAAGGTCAGACTCTGGAATATGAATTAAATGGATATGAGACAAGAAGTGAACTGCTTCAGGCATTGCAGGATGGAAAAATAGACCTGATTTTTCATGCAAACCAGAATCCATACTTTGCAGAAACAAATGGATTTGCTTTGTCGGATACGCTATTGACTCTGAATATGGCAGCAATTACGGCAAAGGATTCTTTTGATGAAAATAAAGAGAATATAGTTGCCGTTGAAAAAGATGATTTTGCATTGAAAGCATATCTTTCATACAATTATCCGCAATGGAAGGTTGTGGAATATGAAACATCAGATGCAGCAGTAAAAGCAATGCAGAAAGGGGAGACGGATTGTATTGTAAGCAATTCAGGTACTGTTTCAGACTATTTGAAAAATAATAAGCTTCATAGTGTTTTCCTGACAAAAGAAGCTGATGTTCCATTTGCTATTCAGCAGGGAGAACCGGTTCTTTTGTCCATTCTGAATAAAACACTGACATCTATGCCTACAACTCAATTTTCAGGTGCAGTAGTTTCGTATAATGTTTCCTCACGAAAAGTTACAGCGAAGGATTTTATTCAGGACAATTTACTGACAGTATTACTTATCGCTGGAATTTCTTTTTTCGTTGTCCTGTGTATAATTCTTGATTCTTTGAAAAAATCAAAACGTGCGGAAGAAAAATCCAAGAAGTCTGCTGAGCAGGCATTGAAGCTGAATCAGGAGCTTGAAGAAAAACAGCAGGAATTACAAAATGCACTTGTAGGAGCACAGAGTGCCAATAAGGCTAAGACTTCCTTTTTAAATAACATGTCTCATGATATCAGAACACCGATCAATGGTATTATTGGTATGCTTACGATTCTTGAGAAAAGCGGAAATGATGCTGAGCGGGCAAAGGATTGCATGAATAAAATATATGAGTCATCGAAGCTGCTACTATCATTGATAAATGATGTTTTAGATATGGCAAAGTTAGAATCAGATACAGTGGTTTTTGGTGATGAATCCATCAATCTGGATCAGGTATGTCAGGAAATCACGGAGTCACTATCTTTTCAGGCAGAAGAAAAAGGACTTCATGTTATAGGAGAACATGATGATTACAGTGGTATATATGTTTGGAGCAACGCAGTTCATCTGAAAAAAATATTGATGAATCTGTTTACAAACAGTATGAAGTACAATAAGGTGAATGGTTCTATTTACATGAGTATGAGAACGATTGAAAGATCAGAAGATCACATGACATGTGAATTTAAAATAAAAGATAATGGAATTGGAATGTCAGAAGAATTTATAAAAAATGAATTGTTTACTCCATTTGTACAGGCAGATAATTCCCCACGTTCTGATTATAATGGGACAGGTCTGGGAATGCCTATTGTGAAACAACTTGTAGAAAAGATGGGCGGAACCATAACAGTTGAAAGCAAGCTTGGTGAAGGGAGCTGTTTTACTGTAGTACTTCCATTTAAAATTGATACGAATGCACGGCCGGAAGAAAAAGAAGATTTCAATGCAGATATATCAGGTGTCCGGATATTATTGGTTGAAGATAATGAGCTGAATGCGGAAATAGCAGAATTTATACTGACGGAAAATGGGGCTAAAGTAGAAACAGTGAAAAATGGGTTAGAAGCTGTTCAGCACTTTGAAGCCTGCGAATCAGGAACATACGATGTTATTTTAATGGATGTCATGATGCCGGTGATGGACGGGCTTACTGCCACAAAAACAATAAGATCCCTGGAACGGCAGGATGCAAAAACAATCCCTATCATTGCTATGACTGCAAATGCATTTAGGGAAGATGCAGAAAAGTGTATGGAAGCAGGAATGAACGCACATCTTGCAAAGCCGTTGGATGATGAAAAAATTAAGCAGACCATAAGCGAAGAGTTGAGAAAGCAAAATGCCTGTCATAAATGATTATGAGGCAATGCATGGAAGATATAGGTTTAGACTATATATCGTTAGGCCAAATGTCAATGAATTTATCTGGTGGAGAGGCTCAAAGAATTAAATTAGCTAAATGTTTGGGGGCAAAGACTAAAGGGAAAAATTTATATATTTTAGATGAGCCGACAGCTGGACTTAACAGTAAGGATATTGAACTATTAGAAAAAAATTTGTTGAAATTAAATCAAGAAAATGAAGTGGATTTAGGAAGAAATGCAGGAAATAAAGGCGGAGAGACTATAATCCAGGGAAAACCAATAGAAGTTGTTAGAAATGTAGAATCATCATGGAATAATATAATAAATAGTTGATATTATAAGTAAAATTTCTTATAATTTGAAAATACCAAGATGAAAATATCAATGAAAATATCAAGGAAAGAAATCCCTTGACATTTCCCACCAACATGCCTAAAATAATAAACAGATTGCATACATGAAATCAATCAAACCAAACAAACCAAAAGCTATGATCGTGTTCTATAAGATACTGTTTCCGGTCAGAGAGAAGAGGTCAGCGGCTGTGAGCCTTTTTCCGTTCAGACAGATATCCGAATTTCCCACGGGAGCTGCATTGCTGAAATTTAGAGTAGGCATTGCCGTCTGGTGTACGTTACATACCGGAAAGTGTCTGTGGCAGACGAAAAAATGACCTGCCGACAGGAAGCTGGGTGGTACCGCGGTATAGATATGATCGTCCCTTTGCACGTTTTGTGCGAAGGGATTTTTTTATGTCATGTCGCAAGCGACCGCGCGAGACGCCCGAATGTGCCAGAGAACATCCTTTATGCACAAATTCGTGTCCACAAGTTAAAGCAATATCAAGATAAAAAGCAACAAAAGTAATAGAAGGAGAGAAATCATGCAGGATTTAAAAGAACTGAATGAAGTGATCACTGCGATCAAAGAGGAAATCCGCCAGGGTGCGGATGCTCTGACGACTTCCAAGAGTGTCTATGAGTTTAAGAAGACCTTTCTGGATAATAAGCAGGGCAGAATTGGTCTGCTGATGAAAGAAATGCGCAATGTTGCCAATGACCAGAAAGCGGAATTTGGTAAGACTATCAACGGCGCCAAGGAGTGGGCAAACAATTTCTTTGACGAGCTGGATCAGAAATTAAAAGAGAAAGAGCAGCAGCAGCGCTATGAATCGGAGAAGATTGATATCACGATGCCGCCGGTTAAAATCCGTTACGGTAATCTGCATCCAGTTACGACGGTCCGCAATCAGCTGACGGATATCTTCACCTCTATGGGATTTGAGGTATATGAGGGAACCGAGATCGAGACCGATTATTATAACTTTACAGCTTTAAATACACCGCAGGATCATCCGGCGCGCGATATGCAGGATACATTCTATCTGTCTCCGGAATTCTTGCTCCGTACCCAGACATCGGCTGGACAAGTTCATGTCATGGAAGCGAAAAAACCGCCGATCAAGGTTGTTTCCCCGGGTAAAGTATTCCGTTCTGACGATGATGCGACCCATTCTCCGATGTTCAGCCAGATGGAAGGTCTGGTTGTTGATGAGGGCATCACCCTGTGTGATTTAAAGGGTATGCTGGATATGTTTGTTCAGAGAATTTTCGGTGAGCAGACAAAAACGAGACTTCGTCCGTCCTATTTCCCGTTCACGGAGCCGTCTGTTGAGGTCGATGTAAGCTGCTTCCAGTGCGGCGGCAAGGGCTGCCGTCTGTGCAAGGAAACAGGCTGGATCGAGGTTCTCGGCGCTGGTGTGGTAAATAAGAAGGTACTGGAAAACTGCGGCATTGATTCCAATAAATACAGTGGATTCGCATTCGGATTGGGTCTGGAGCGTATCGCAATGCTGAAATACGGCATCAACAACATCAAGATGCTTTTTGAGTCTGATCTGCGTGTGCTGGATCAGATCGATGACTGATCAGGACAGGAGGATTAGAAATGCTTGTACCGTTAAGCTGGTTAAAAGATTATGTAGATATTAATATTTCCGCAGATGAGCTGGAGAAGAAGCTTTTTGACTGTGGATTTGAGGTAGAAGAAAAATGGCAGGTTGGCAAGGATATCAGCGGCATCGTCGTTGGTTATGTTGACTCCTGTGAGCCGATTCCGGAAACACATCTTCATGTGTGCCAGGTCAATGTAGGTGGTCCGGAACTCTTACAGATCTGCTGTGGCGCTGACAATGTAAAAGCTGGCGGAAAATTCCCAGTTGCCATGATTGGCGCGAAAGTATATGCAACTGCAAAAGATCATGTGACGATTGAGGGCGTGGCCACCATTAAAAAGGGTAAATTGAGAGGTTATGAGTCCCAGGGTATGCTGTGTTCCGGTACCGAGCTTGGCTTAAACGAGGATCTGTATCCGGGTGCTGGTTACAACGGATTGCTGGTTCTGCCGGAGGATGCGGAAATTGGTTCGGATGTCAAAGAGCTGACCGGCTTAAATGACTGGATCTTCGATGTTTCTATCACGGCAAACCGTCCGGACTGCCAGAGTATTTTCGGTCTGGCAAGAGAGGTTGCTGCCGCACTGGGCGAGCCGCTCAAGACACCGGCACTGGATTACACTGAGACAGAAGTTGAGAAAGAAGGCTTCAACGTAACGGTAGAGGCACAGGATCTTTGCCCGCGTTACATTGCACACTATGTATATGACGTAAAACTGGGTCAGTCCCCGGCATGGATGAGACGACGTCTGGCTTTGGTAGGGAATAATTCCATTTCCAATATTGTTGATATTACAAACTATATCATGCGTGAGTTAGGTCAGCCGCTTCATGCGTTTGACTGCGATTATCTGGAGGGTAATGCGATCAACGTAAGACGCGCGGCCAAGGGCGAGAAGATCGTGACGCTGGATGAGAAAGAATTTACCTTAAATCCGAACAATCTGGTTATCTGCGACGGCAAAAAGCCGGTAGCACTTGCCGGAATCATGGGTGGTTTAAATTCTGAGGTCCGTGATACCACGACGGAAGTGATGTTCGAGGCAGCTAAATTTGCCCGTGACAACATCCGCAGAAGCTCCCGTGCATTAGGACAGGGATCCGACGCGAGCCAGCGATATTCTAAGGGTGTCGATGAGTACACAACCGAGATGGCGATGAAACGTGCCCTGCACCTGGTTGAGGAGCTGGGAGCTGGTAAGATTTCCAAGACCCATAAAAATGTAAATACCGGTAACTCCTTAGAGCCGACTACCTTCAAGACAAGTGTTAAGAAGGTAAACGCTGTTCTGGGTATTACCGTTCCGGACGAGGATATTTTACGCATCCTGACTGGCTTAAACTTCCAGCCGGAGATCAACGGCGACGAACTGACCATGCATTTCCCGGCATACCGCGAGGATATGGAAGATTATCCGGATGTTGCCGAGGAGGTGATCCGTATGTACGGCTACGATCACATCACATCGACCTTCATGCCGAGTGCTAAGGTGACGATCGGTGGAAGCAACCTGCGTCAGAGAACAATTCTGAAAGTAAAGAGAACACTGTGCAGTGTTGGCGCATTTGAGGGAATCCACTATTCCTTCTTCTCCCCGTCGGATCTGGATGAAATGGGATTTGCAGAGGACGCGCCAGAGCGCAGGGCGATCCGCATCATGAATCCGATCAACGAGGATCTGTCCCTGATGAGAACAACACTGGCACCGCAGATGATTCATGCGATGGGACGCAACCAGAAGAGAGGCATCTTCGAGGGACGTATCTTCGAGATTGGAAATGCATTTATTCCGAAGTCCCTGCCTCTGACGGAATATCCAGAAGAGCGAGAGACGCTGTGCATCGGTGCATTTGGTAAGGAAGAGTCCTTCTTTACCTTAAAGGGAATGGCAGAGGCAGTTGCTGATGTTTTAAATATTACTTTTAACTATGAAAAAGCAGAGAAACCGTTCCTGCATCCGTATCAGACCGCAGCGATCGTCTGCGAGGGCGAGGAGATTGGTTACCTCGGTAAGGTAAAATATGAGATCATGAAGGAAGAGGCAATGCGCGAAGATGCGTATGTGTTGGAGATCAGCATGAAAGCGCTGGAGAAATGGTATGGAAAAGCCAAAGTATTTGAGCCGCTTCCAAAATTCCCGGAGGAAAAACGTGATCTGGCGCTGGTTATGGACAAAGACATCACCTGCGGACAGGTTGAGGGCTGTATCCGCGAGGCTTGTGCTTACGTCAAGGATGTTAGCCTGTTCGACGTATACGAGGGCAGACAGATCGCAGCCGATAAGAAATCGATGGCATTTACCGTTCTCTTCACTCCGAAGGAAGAGGCGTTCAAGGCAGATACCGTTGACGGATATGTCAAGAAAGTGCTGAAACAGCTGAATAAGACGTATGGAATTGAGCTGAGAAGCTGATTTTGAAGGAAAGAAAAGGCTGCTGTCCAGAGAGAGAAACTTTGGACGGCAGTCTTTTTGTGTAATAGGAAATTCCTTGGAATTCCCTATTACACAAAAAGGCACTAACGTGCCAAGGAATAATTCTTCCCTCCCACACATAAAATAGTAATGGTAATTTTTGACAGTCTATCTAAGACGTAAATGTTCAAGCAGGGAGGAGAATGAGAGAATGAGAAGAACAAAAAAGACGAAAAAAACGAGAATGCAGGGACACATGGCAGTAGCAATTTCCATGGCGATGGCGGCAGGGCTGGCGCTGACGGGATGCGGCAGTACCGGAACGACAGGAGTATCGGCAGAGACATCTGCGGGAGGTAAAAATGAAGCCGGGAGGAATACTGCCGGTAACACAGCAGGCGGACAGGAAGAAAGTCAGAGTGGGGCTGGCGCTGCGCAGGTGACAGACACGAAAAAGGGCGGAAAGGATGGCGGAACCAGCCTCATTTTCACGACGGGAGGCGATCAGGGTACATATTATGGATTTGGCGGCGTGCTTGCAGGAAAGATAGGGGAATCGACCAGCACTTCGGTGACGGCGATCACATCGGGCGGTTCGCAGGCAAATATCGAGGCGCTGGATGCACATGATGCGGATTTGGGATTTGTGCAGTCGGATGTCATGGCATATGCCTACAATGGTACGAATCTCTTTGAAGAATATGGAAAAGTTGCTGATTTCTCGACCGTGGCGGCGCTCTATATGGAGCAGGTGCAGATTGTTACGCTGGATCCGTCGATTCAGTCGGTAGCCGATCTGGAAGGCAAAAATGTTTCGGTCGGCGCGGCGGGGTCAGGCGTCTATTATAATGCGGTGGATGTGCTGGGAGCATATGGATTGGATATCGAAAAAGATATAAATCCGACGTATCAATCCTTTGGGGACAGCGCAGAGGCGCTGCAGGATGGCAAGATTGATGCGGCATTTGTCGTAGCGGGTGCACCGACGACCGCAATCACCTCCCTGGCAGCGACGAAGGATGTGTATCTCGTCAGCCTGGACGATGAGCATATGGATCAGCTGATTAAAGAATCGCCATATTACAGCAAAAACACGATCCCAGCGTCCGCGTATGGAACGGATGAGGATATCAGGACGGTGGCTGTCGGTGCGGTAGTAGTGGCGCGCGATGACGTTCCGGCAGAGGATATCTATAACTTCTGCTATGGCGTCTTTGAAAATATGGATTCCATCAAGGCGGCGCATGCGAAGGGAGCGGAGCTGAACCTTGAATTTGCCACTTCGGTCACAGCGGTTCCGTATCATCCGGGAGCAGCGGATTATTTCGCAGAGAAAGGGATGGAGGTGCCGGTGAAATAAGGGGGAAACCCAGAAATGAAGTATGAAAGGGGGTTATACGAATGGGTGAATGGAAGGAAAAGAAAAACAGGGCACCAGATCTAAAATACCTGGAACGTGAAAGCCTGAAAAAGGGCGATTCGGACACAGGGACAGCTGCGGATGTTGAGTTAGTCATGAAAAAATATGACCGCGAGTCCAACACGCGCGTCTGGCAGGGGAAACCAGCATCGATCATCCGGTGGCTGTCGGTATTATTTTCCGTTTACAGCATTTATGTGACGCTTTTCAGTACCGCCTTGCCGGAAATCCGGTTGTCGATGTTTCTGGGAATGATTCTGATTCTCGGGTATCTGCATTATCCGATTCAGAAGGGAGACGGACGCATCAACCATATGCCGTGGTACGACTGGGTTCTGATGGCAGTGGGGGCGGTTCCATTTTTCTATTTTGCGGCGAACGCGCATGCGATCATTAAGCTGGCGACGCGGGTCACGAAGAATCCGGTTATGGTGCTGATGGCGATTCTGGCGGTGCTCTCGCTGATGGAACTTTGCAGGCGTTGTGTGGGAATCCCGATTCTCTGTGTGGTCGGTGCACTGCTTGTATATACATTTGCGACGGTGCGTTTTGGAAAGGTTATTTATGATTTATTTTACACGACGAGCGGAGTTATGAATACGCCGATCAATGTCTGTGCAAAATATATTGTGGTCTTTATCATTTTCGGGGCGTTTCTGGAACGGACGGGGATCTCGAATTTTTTTATCGACCTGGCGAACTGTCTCTGCGGTTCCTCGGCGGGCGGTCCGGCGAAGGTGGCGGTTATCTCCTCGGCGCTCTGCGGGATGGTATCGGGATCTTCGGTTGGAAATACTGTCACAACGGGTTCGGTCACGATCCCGATGATGAAAAAATGTGGTTACCGCCCGGAATTTGCCGGAGCAGTGGAGGCGGCTGCTTCGACCGGCGGGCAGATCATGCCACCAATCATGGGCGCGGCAGCATTCCTGATGGCAGAATATATGGGCGTGCCGTATGCGACGGTGGCGCTGAAAGCGATTCTTCCGGCAGTGCTGTATTTTGCGGGTATTTATATCGCAGTGCATCTGGAGGCACAGAAACTGGGACTTCGTGGAATTCCGCGGGAGGAACTGCCGCAGATGCGGGTGCTGATGAAACAGATCTATCTGCTGGCACCGTTGATTGTGCTGGTGGTGCTGGTATCGACAAATACATTTACGATGCAGTTTTCTGCGTCGGTAGCGATCTTTGCCGCGATTGCGGTCGGTGCTCTGAACCGGAATAACCGGATCACGCTGAAAAAGATTGTGGATGCGCTGGAGGCAGGCGGACGCGGCACGATCACGGTGGCGGTTGCCTGTGCGATGGCGGGGCTGGTGGCTGGATGTATCACATCGACCGGTCTGGCATCGAAGCTGATCACGGCAATTGTGGCAGTTTCCCAGGGAAAACCGCTGATCGCGCTGTTCCTGACGATGTTATGCTGTATCGTGCTTGGCATGGGCGTTCCGACGACGGCAAATTACTGTATTATGGCGGCGACCTGTGCGCCGATTCTGATTGCACCGGAGATCGGGATCAATCTGGTCTGCGCGCATTTCTTTGTTTTCTATTTCGGAATCGTGGCGGATATCACACCGCCGGTGGCATTGGCAGCTTATGCGGGTTCCGCGATCGCGAAAGCGCCTCCGATGAAAACGGCGCTCAATGCGACGCGGCTGGCGGTTGCCGCTTTTATCGTGCCGTATATTCTGGCATTTAACCCGGCGATGGTATTCATCGACACGAATGCACTGCAGGTTGTGCAGATCTGCATCACCTCGCTGCTCGGTATCTTCGGGATTGCGGCGGCGCTTAACGGTTTTCTGTTTGGATGGCTGTCCGTTGTAGAGCGGCTGGTTTTGATCGTGGGCGGTCTGTGCATGATGGATCCGGGCGCATGGACGGATCTTCTGGGACTTGTGTTGGTTGGCGGTGTGACATTCTGGCAGAAGAACCATGGATTGGAGAAAGATGCGGAGACGGGTGTTGGATGAATGAATTTGCATTGCAGTTTACATAACGTGTAAACTGTGATGTGAAGTGTGTGTAAACGTAGACCGCACAGGCGCAGGCATGTGCGGTCTTTTGTGGCATAGGAAACTTCGTGCGGTTTCAGCAAGGTATGTTTTTTGTTTCCGGTGGGATGTTTGCAAACCAGAGGCTGTGAATCGGGCGGTAGCGAATCGATTTTAAGATAATTTTCACAAATTCACTCTGGAAATATCGGGTGGAATATGGTTAAATAGTCAATAGAGTTTTGCCACCCAAAAGAGTGTAGAAGGAACGGAAAGGAGAAATACCAGGATGGATGAGAATAAAGAGTTGGTAGAGACAATGGAGGACTATGCCGAGGAGCTGGAGGCGTCTTTCAAGCGTCTGCATGAGGGCGATATTGTGACTGGCACGGTTGTTGCAGTGACGGACGACCAGGTGCTGGTGGATCTGAAATATTTTGCTCAGGGCGTGATTGACCGTGAGAATCTGAGCAATGATCCGGATTTTAATATGAAAGAAGAGATTCAGCCGGGCGACCTGCTCACGGCAACGGTAATTCAGACCGACGACGGCGAGGGCAATGTCGTTTTATCCCGCAAGGAGGCGAATGACAGGATGACGTGGGAACATTTCCGCCAGCTGCTCGATGAGCGCACACCGCTTGAGGTTACTATTTCCGAGGTCGTAAACGGCGGTGCGGTTGCGATGGTGGAAGGCGTGCGCGGCTTTATACCGGCGTCGAGACTGGATGCAGCGTATGTCGAGGATCTGGACAGCTGGAATGGAAAGAAGATTTCGGTGCTGGTGATTGAGGCGGATGAGGAGAAGAAACGTCTCGTCCTGTCCGGCAGAGAGTTGGCGAGAGAAAAACAGGATGCGGAGAAGAAGAGCCGGATTGCGCGCTGTGAGACCGGCGCGATCATGGAAGGAACGGTCGAGACAATCAAGCCATACGGCGCGTTTGTCCTGCTGGAAAATGGCTTAAGCGGACTGGTACACGTTTCCCAGATGAGTAAAAAGCGCGTGGAGAATCCGGGTGCAGTCGTAAAGGTGGGACAGAAAGTGACGGTGAAAATCCTGTCTACCGCAAATGGCAAACTAAGCCTCAGCATGAAAGAGGTAGAGCCGGACGAAGCGCCGGAAGAGGAAGTATTTAATTATCATGAATCAGGCGAGGCGACAACCGGGTTTGCCGAGCTGTTAAAGGGCTTTAAATTTGACTAAATAGCAGTAAAGGAGAGGGAAAATTGAATATCCCTGAGACGTATAATCAGCTTGACCAGTGGACGACAGTCATGTTTCTGTACAATTCTGCCCTGAAAGCGATTAACACGAAAATTGAAATTTTAAATAACGAGTTTATTCATTTATATAATTACAATCCGATCGAGCACATCAAATCGCGCCTGAAAACACCGGAGAGTATCGTCAAGAAGCTTAAACGCGGTGGATATGAGGTGACGATCCCGAACATGATTGAGCATCTGAGCGATATTGCGGGCATCCGTATTATCTGCTCGTTCAGTCCGGATATTTACCGGATCGCGGAGATGATCGCGCGTCAGTCGGATGTGACGGTGCTGGTGGTGAAGGATTATATCAAGAATCCGAAGCCGAACGGCTACAAGAGTTACCATATGGTTGTGACGATCCCGATTTATCTAAGCGATGGTCCGGTAGATACGAAGGTGGAGATCCAGATACGGACGATAGCGATGGATTTCTGGGCAAGTCTGGAACACAAGATTTATTATAAATTTGAAGGAAATGCGCCGGATTATCTGGAGCAGGAACTGAAAGCCTGCGCGGATATGGCGGATATGCTGGATAATAAGATGTTTTCCCTGAATCAGGCGATCACGAAGATTGCGGAGGAACAGGCGAAGGAGAAGGAAGCTGCGAAAGTGGCGGAGGAAATGAAGAAAGCAGAGCGGGAGGATGTGCCCGCGGGGAACGAGCAGGAGCCGAAAGACGGGAAACGGAGCTGGGAAGCTGCGTCCGGGAACCGGAAAGAAGCCGGAGAGTAAGAGACGAAGAAAATGAAGATACGCAGGCGGATGGGTGAGACAAAGCAGATTGTTCAGGTAAATGGGGGGAATATTCTGCTGTTTGAGCTGGCTTTCCGTTTGCTCACGCTGCCGCTTCTTTTGCAGGCAGTGGCGGCGCTGTTCCGGCTGTCGGTGCGCGCGTCTGGCTACAGTTATGTGACGGTCAGCAATCTGGTTTCCTACCTGCTGCGACCGGTTACGATCGCGATTCTGGTTTTGATGGCAGCGATCCTACTGGTGGGAGTTTCCATCGAGGCGGCGGGACTTCTGGCGGCATATCAGGCGGCGGCACTCTCGCGGAAAATGAGCGCTTTTTCGATGTTTGCGGCAGGCATCCGTCTGACGGTATCAGAGATCCGAAAGCGGAATCTGAGGTTGTTTCTGGTGCTGGCGGTTCACGGCCTGGTGCTTCATTCATTTTTGATTTACCGTATGTTATGCCATGTGAAGGCGGTCAAATTTATCCTTCCGGCGCTTCTGGCGGAGAACTGGGGGCGGCTTTTACTGGTTGGCGTGATTGTTGGCGCGGTTGTGATTTCACTTCCGACGATTTTTATCTGTTTTGGCTGTATGCTGGAGCAGCGGTCGTTTCGGGGCGGATTTCTGCGAAGCAGGGAGCTGCTGCGCGGTAATCGGGTACAGGTAGTTGGGACGCTTGTTTTGTGCAATCTGGCAGTTACGGCGGTAACGGTGGTGCTCTATCTGAGTGCGGTTGTGATTGTGGCGGTGTTTGCTGTCTGGTTTGCGGACCGGCGTCTGGAATTGATTCTGGTTTTAGAGGCGCGCGACCGGATCGAGATGGTTTTGATGCCGCTCATGAGCATCGCGCTGATGTCGGTCAATTATGGCGCATTGACGGTGTTATATGTGCAGCTGGACCGGAAACGTCAGAACAAAGAGCGCTGGAAGTTTGAAGCTGGCGAACATGCGGGTCTTCCGTGGATGAGCCGCCGCAACCGGATGGCGG
>ENA-ORRZ01001112-ORRZ01001112.1-human-gut-metagenome-genome-assembly--contig:-NODE-1112-length-19182-cov-5.038793_pt1 | contig 19182 bp, 10 predicted proteins | sample MGYA00242185_ERZ509152 | MGnify/ENA primary metagenome ERZ509152 (study PRJEB26280, sample SAMEA2338668) | human gut metagenome | biome: human gut; feature: human-associated habitat; material: faeces... | reverse complement strand
TCGGTTTTCCATTCGCATCGTTCTCTGTGCTGAACAGCCAGTCGGCTATTTGGTTTTGTTTCTCCTGCGGCCATAAGCCAAGGATGTGCATACTCCAGGCATCGGAAGCGCCGAAGTGCTCCATTGTTTGTAGTGGTTTGTCCACTTCAATCTGATAACGTAGGTCGGAGGCGGGCTGGGAACACCCGCCTGTCATACCTATATATAAAAAAGCTAAGGCGACTGACAGTAATTTATAGTTCATCGTGAAATTTGTTTTTTATAATTTTTAAAGTGATAGTACAAAAATACGTGATTACAGCTAACCTTGGAGAACACAAAACGACCAAAAACTACCACAAATCTTGCAATGTCACAAGTTATAAGGCTGAATAAATTAAATGGCAGATTTAAGTATTCCTTAAACCTGCCATTTATTATTTCATCGACTTAAAGCAGCTCCTTTTTCTACCTTGCTGATAACCTAATTTAGTTACTAGATTTACAAGCCCATTTAGTTGCTACCTGCATCTTCATCCTGATAGGTAAACGTACCCACCATCTGATAAGTCTTGCCATCCGCAGTATACTTATAATCTACATTAAAGACTTTCGAGTTCTGATTATAAGTACATGTACCGTCAATCAAGTCAAAATCCTCCCATGCCGAGATAGTGACATTGTTACCAGCATCAACTTTCAGTACAACAGCATGTTTCTTGATATTGGCAGTTGTTTCCGCCTGTTGCTCGTTATAGAAACGTACTGCATTTTCTTCTGTAGCTTTCAATGTTCTGACTATAGTAATAGAAGTGGATGCAACTATTTCATCATTACTATCCAGTTCGTGCCGAAGAGCCTTGAAGATGTAATTACCTGAGTATTTATTTACCAGATTGAAGGATACAATAAGTGCCGAGTCCTTCTGGTTGATCTCATAACCGGCAGAAGAAGAAGCAATCTTGAAAGTTATCGCATAGAGCGAATCGCACTCCAGACCTTCTGTTTTAACTTTAAAGGGAACTCTCGCATAAGTTTCGCCGGCTTTCAATGTAGTAGTATAAGAAGGTACCTCAAAAGCACTGGCAGCAAGTCCCTGATATTTGATATCGGTGGCAAGGAACTTGAACTTTTTATTATACCAGTCAATTACACTGTTATGGCTTTCCAGAGTCACATCCACATTCCCGTCAATCAAAAGAGAGCCACTTACACCCACTGTAATGAATCCTTCCTGCACTTCACTGCTATAAGCAAGCTCTTTAGTCACAAGATTGCTGGAAGCGCCGATCAGATAGAGCGTCTTCTTATATTGCTCCTTATCAAGCGGGCTTTCATAATCACAGCTACTTAAAACGACCAATAACAAAAGTATCGGATATAGTATTTTATTGATATTCATAACAAACGTTTTTTACTTAATTATTAATTCTGTACTTCGTGTGCAAAATTACCATCCCGGATTCTGAACCAGTTTCGGGTTCTTATCCATCGTTGTACGAGGGATAGGCAGGAAGTAATCTTTATAAGAGAATACACGATGCGAACGAGTATTATTGATCACTGTTTCCGTATGGAATGCTTTACGGTCTGTGCTACGTGCAGCAATGTTCATACCTGTTACAGGCTCATTGTATGCATCGATTGCATCTCCCCATCTACGCAAATCGTGATAACGTCTGCCTTCACAGAAAAACTCCACACGTCTTTCACGCTTAATCAAATCCCGCATCGTAGTCACATCCCTTGCATCATCCGCTGTAATGCCCGGCAAACCGGCTCTATAGCGAACCATATTAAAGTATTTCACCATCTCGTCTACATCACGGCTCACTGTAATCCCATTCTCTTCGTCGGTATATGTATTACTTCCCAACTCATTCAATGCTTCCACATAGTTGAGCAGCACCTCTGCATAACGCATGATCGGGAAAGTTTTCGACTTCATCATACCTTTCAGCTGATCCTCTACATAATGAATGTACTTCTTGCAGGTAAAACCAGTGTGGTTATAATCTTCCGGATGATCGGACGACGGTGCAGCAGTACCATTAGCATAGTAAGTAACTGTCTGCTTAGTCTGATTACCTTCGGTTCCGATGTAAGAAAGTCCGCTCCAGTAGCAATGGTTAAAACCTACGCTGGCATAGAAACGCATTTCCATCTTATCAAACATCTTAGCAGCATCGGACGGAAGTGTATAGTCAGAGAAAGACTGTGAACTACCACCAATGGCTTCCCAGTAATTTGTGGGATAAAGTGGTGAGTTATTGATGTCGCTACCGTCTTCCATACGGAAAGCTTTCACAGTCGCATAAGTAATATTCAACCCATTACCACCACCCAGGCTCGTAGGAGTAGCAATCCATGCCGGAGAATCACCACCTGTACTAGAGTAGCCGCACATATAAATAAACTCGTCATTATTGTATGCCGGAGTTTCACCATTGAACATAAAGGCATAAGAACGAAGCGCATCTATACCTCCCGCTCCATTAGGATAGTTTTCGTCAGGCACATTCTCCGGTAGCGGTTTTGTGTCTAGTTTTCTCTCAACAGTGTGCAGCTTATATTTAAAGCTACCAGCTTCCGAGCCCTTAATCAAACGTTTAGCAAGAAGAGCGGCTGTTCCCCATTTGGATTCGTCTTTGACTTGAGGCATAAAGTTGGTACCGTCCGAACGCTTCCAATCAGCATAAAACTCATTTCCGTTGTACCAAGGACTTGCCTCAATCAGTCTGACTCTTCCCATCAATGCCAATGCTGCTCCCGAAGTAGGCAGGTTGACCAGGGTAGACGTACGGCTGGAAGGAAGATATTCGTATGCTTTCTCGAAATTTTCGCAAATATAGTTGATACAGTTTTCATATGTATCTCTTTCCAGTGACATGCTTTCCGCACTGGCATCCACGTCATAAGTCGTTTCGGGAACAATGGGCACAGGACCATATGCTTCTACCAGTTTATAGTAGAAATAAGCTCTCAGGAAGTAACAACGTCCCATAAAGTCACGCAAATCGCTCGTAGTAATATCCTCACATTCATTGATTCTCTCCAAGACGAGGTTGGCTTTACGGATACCTTTATACCAAGTACCATAGTTATTATAGAAATCACTCTGTGGAGTCACTTCGTCCACCATCAGCTGGATGGCTTTGTGACGGGAGTCATTCCATGATGTAAAGTTCTCGTCCGAAGCTCCCTGATAAGGCGACCAAGCATTGGTCCACAAGTCTCCTTCATTAGGTAATAACTTTCCGGCACCATTGATATATTCTTCCAAATATTCCTTACGTTTAAATACAGAGTCTAGCTCAAAAATCTCATCGAAGTATGAGTCTACATCCAGGTAGTCGTCACAGGAGGTAAACATACTTCCTGTGCAACACATCAGTGCCATAGCGGCTATGCAATATATTTTTCTGAAATTCATAATTATACGATTTATGATAATGTTACAATTGAAACGGGATTAAAACGTCACATTAAGCTGAAGGGTGAATTTCCGTTGCAGAGGATACACGGCACCGTTTGACGATGCTTGCTCCGGGTCCCAAAGTTTCACCTTATCCCATACGTGCAGGTTTTCGCCTACAAGGCTCAAGGTAGCGTTCTGTACACTAATCTTATCTCGCAACCATGCGCTGGTGAATCTATAAGACAACTCGATATTTTTCAATCTGAAATAGCGGCCATCTGCCAACCAAAAGGTAGATGGGCGGTTATTGTTCTTATTCTCACCATAAGTCAGACGCGGGAAACGCGCGTTCGGATTTTCCGTACTGGCGTCACCGGAATATTCTCTCGGTGTCCAGCGATTCTTTTGATCAGCTACAATGTTAAGTACATTGCCTCGCGTTTCCCAAGCAAACGGATAGTATCCTGACCCCCCATAGAAATATTGCACTTTACCTACACCTTCAAAGAAAATGCTGGCAGTAAACTGTTTGTATCTGAATTCAGCAGCAAAACCATACTGAAGAGTCGGAGTATTCGAATAGGATAACGGTACAATATCATCATCATTGATAACACCATCACCATTGACATCTTTATACTTAATGTCACCTGGACGCACATCAGAAGAATAGGTTTGAACAGGACTACTTTCAATATCTGCCTGATCTTTGAACAAACCTAAAGATATCAAACCGCGTTGCACTCCATAAGGAACGTCTACAAAAGACTGATAAGGATATACTACGCCTGATTGCTCCCAATAGGTTACGTTATTGCGGGCGAATGTCCAGTTGCCACGAACTGTCATTCCAAAATCTTTGGTGAAATTATGGTTGAACGTTATGTTTCCATCAAATCCCCATGATTCCATTCCACCGATGTTGGTATACGGATTGGTTACAAAACCTGCTTCTTCAGGAATGTTGGCACGTTGCTGGAAGATACCTTTGTTTTTATCCTTAAAGATGTCGGCAGTCAGTTCCACTTTGTCATTAAACATTTTCAGGTCTACACCAATATCCATTTTAGTTGTCTCTTCCCAGTTCAAGTCATTGGCACCTACGCGGCTCTCGCCAACAGTGCTACCAGGCCATGTTACTGAGCTATAATCGGTAGACACAGTAGAAAGGTACGGGAAGCGGATTTTCTTGATACGGTCATTACCTACTTTACCCAAAGAAGCTCTGAGTTTGAAGAAATCGAGGAACGGAAGTTTTTCACGCGTCCATTCATACTGAGTAGGCACCCATCCCAAAGCTACTGCCGGGAACCACCCGTAGCGGTTGCCTTTCTTGAATTGCTCGGAACCGGTATATCCTACATTGAATTCAAACATATAAGTATCCTTATAAGAATAAGTAGCACGAGCAGAAATAGCCTGATAACGTTTAGGAATGGAACGAATTCTTTCATCCAATGTGGTGTCGTCATCATCATTATTCAGATAAGAGTCTTTATTTTCCTGACGGTAGGCATTAAGTAATCCGGTCACACGATGGTCTTCGCCAAAGATTCTTTCGTAATTGATATTTCCTTCAAAATAATACTGACGGGCAATGCGGCGATAATCGCTGTAAGTCATATCAGTAGCACTCGATGTACGTTTAGAGATCAATGCTCCGTTCTGCTTTCTTCCTGTGGCGTAATATAAGTCCGGAGTCTTGGTACGATACTGGTCAAAGTAGCCGGTATAGTTAAATGAGAATACGCCTCTTGCAGACAATCCTTTTGTGATGAAATCCAACTTCTGATTCAGACTGGCATTCATACGGGTGGCCTGTGTTTCACTGATCTTATACCCTGTATAGTTCAACTGTACATAAGGAGAAACCTCATCCGAGTTTCTACCAAATGATGGAAGAGTACCATTGGAGTATTTCACCGGAACGATTGTTGCCGGAAGATTAGCTTGCGCCGACCATAATGCATTGTTATTATCACCATATCCCGGAGAATTACGTTTAGTGATAATCGTTTCCATATTCAAAGAGAGTAGAGTTGTTTTAGTCATATTGGCGTCTACGTTCGCTCTGAAATTATATTGATGGTAATCCACATTAGTATTATGTTTACTTACCGACTTATCTTGTTTGAAAACAGCTCCTTGGTTCATGATACCCATACTTACATAATAACGTGCATTGGTACCACCACCAGAAAGACTCAGGTGATGTTGATTGTCAATCACATAGTCATTCAGAATCACATCTCTCCAATTCACATTCGGATAAAGATCCGGATCGAGACCGGAACGGAACAGTTGGATTTCAGAATTAGTATAAATTGGATTCTTACCTCTGACAACACGTGCTTCATTAGCAAGGTTTGCATAGCCCACTGCATCTACATACTCCGGCATGCGGGGAGAATAGGAATATGTGGCATTTGTCTTGAAGTTAACAGTTAACTTACCGGCTTTACCTCTCTTGGTAGTTACAATTACTACGCCATTGGCACCACGCACACCATATACGGCAGTTGCCGAAGCATCTTTCAAAACTGAGAAACTTTCAATATCTGCAGGGTCGAGTGTATTCAAGTCACCTTCTACACCATCAATCAAGATCAGTGCCGAAGCATTTGCCCCAAACGTACTGATACCACGTACCCAAAATTCAGAGAAGTTATTGCCCGGCTCACCACTACGAGTCACACCAATGATGCCCGGCACACGACCTTGAAGCATATTGGATACGGAAGTAGCAGGAACCTGCAACTGTGCCGGATCAACAGAAGTAATAGCTCCCACAACAGAAACTTTACGCTGTGAACCACGACCTACTACCACTACTTCATCCAAACTACTGATACTTTGTTTCAAGACAATAGTCTCACGCTCTTTAGATTCGGTTACTTTCACTTCTTTATTCTCAAAACCTACATAGGAGAACACAACGATAGATTTAGGAGGAATATTGTTTAAGCGGAACTTTCCGTCCAAGTCGGTGATTACTCCGATAGATGTCCCTTTCACAGCAACACTCACACCTATAAGTTCCAATCCGTCTTCACCAATGACAGTACCGGAATATGTCAATCCTCCCTGCGCATAGGCCATAGAAGAGAAGATGCCGCATAATATAAATAAGATGCTTATTATTTTTTTCATGATTAAATTCTGATTAATGTGTTTATTCTATTGAATACTTTCTTAATGCCGGCTCGTAGCGCATAGCAATCCAGTAACCACCATTCCCGTCATAGCTAATATCTTGAGGTCCATTAAATAAGGCAATATCAGGTGAACCATCATCGGTTCCATGTACAGTGGATGTACCCAATACAGTAGTTACATATCTTTTCTCCATATTCTCATCATAAGCGATTTTACGTATTACGTGACTATTATCCCCCTGACAAACGAAAATATTACCATCTTCATCTATTGTAAGACCACGTAAATACTGGAATTTTGCTTCATCAGCCAAAAAACCGTCTGTAGTTCCTGTATTATTCTGGTTAATCTGCTCGTAAGCATGTGTACCATCTTCTTTTACCCAAACTTTCAGAATCTTATTTTTATCAGTAGTTACATAGAAACAATCTTCAAAAGCACTATAAGCGATGTAAGCGAAAGGACCGCCACTAAAATCATTATGTTCAAACAAAATCTCATTATTAGTTGGATTATCGACTTCAATACGTCCTAAACGACCTCTTGCTGTAACATAATACAACCATTTATTGTCGCCATCCAAAGCGACAGCCCAAAGGTCAGTACCTGAACTGATATCACAAAGCCGAGAAGGAACCCATGCCTGCGATTTCTTATAGACATAAACGGTATTAGCACCATTAATGGTAGCACCATAAGCCAATGTTTTATCATTAGATATCGCCACTTTCCCAACGACAGGTCCATTCTGTATAGTAATCACAGCATCTTCATCTATGGAAACATAACGTACACTGTTATTATTCCATGCCTGGCCTATGATACCCGACTGCTCATCAATACAAGCTACACCAAACATCTGCCCAAAAGTTGCCTCAGCCAGACTTCCATCTTTACCGGCACCATCAGCTTGTACAAAATCACCGGCAATAGTAGATACATTCTCAGAAACAGAATACTTAAAAGTCTCATCAGCCACCACAGTCTGATCATTCACCTTAACCGTAATCTTATTGAAACCTTCTGCCTGACGTGGCGCCATACAATAAATCGTAGTATTATCTACTCCCACTACGGCAGCCTTGTTCTCCTTTTCCATATTATCGGTGAATAATACGGTTACCGCAGATTTGTCATTTCCAAAGTTATTACCTATAATAATCACTTTCTCTGCTACCCGCCCGGTGTCCGGAGTAAAATAGTCAATAGTGACAGGTTTGTTCGGGTCATAGGAATCCGTACCTGATTCCTTGTTGTCATTACAGCACATCAGCACCAACGACAAAAACCCTAATAAGGGAAGAAATAGTCTTTTCATAACGTTTTTCTTTTTACATATTAAATTATTGGTTCACTAAAAATTCTTTATTGGCATATCAGCGTTATAAACGCAAGAAGATAAAACAGCACATATAATCAGAAAAAAGACACCGATTGACGAATGACTTTAGTTTTTTAAAGATTATATTAGTTTTCATTTTCATAATATTAGTTTATTTCGTTGTTATCTACAGCAAAGATACGAATGAGTGTAGATTTTACATTATAAAAATCATTCAAAAAACGTAGAGAATCATTCATAAACGATTTACACACGTTGGCTGCAAGAAACACAGCACCTTTCTTCCTCTTTAGCAGGACTTTATATAAAAAATAATATAGATCAGAGTTTAATAATCTATAGAGTAGATATTCAATGATGACGGACTACCTTTATACAATGTCTCTACATTTATTATTAACGGCGCCGAATTATCGGAATTATAGCATCGAATGACTGCTTCACCCTTTTCATTCGTTTTCACATTCGGATTCCAGTATAGTGTGCGGCGAGAATCTTCCGTATAGAGAGGAGCGCCATCAGGATAAGCTGGTGAATAAAATTCCAAGGGCTCATTATATCCTTGTATATAGGTATGACGAATCCCCCGCCGGGCTTTATAAGTTTTGTTCGGGTCCCAGTCATCAATCGTAGTGATGGAGCAAACTACTACTGACGATTTCTGCAACGGACTTTTCTTCATAGTCTTTCTATCTTTCTCACCCCAAAGTGCATCTGGTCCGGAATCCGCACCTATAGCATCCTGCAAAGACAACTCACTCAAATCTCCATCCTGCCAGCGACCACTCCAAAAATTATTTGCTGTAAATTTCGTCACTCTATTACTTTGCTTGTTCATCACAAAAACAGATTCCCCTCCTGCCTGATCATAATAAAGCATGATAGATTTAATAGCATCCACATCTTTGTCCAACACATAATCCGTTTTACCATAAGATAAAACCCCGCCATTGACTATAAATAAAACTCTTGAGTTATTATAGTGCAGGCTCAGCGAATCACTCAATCTGAAATTAGGATTTAATTCTTTCAACAGCATAGGCAGATTGTACACCGCTTCTCCTTTATCACGCATTTTATCTACCACCTGCGTTATATTATAATAACCCAGAATCTCTTTTTCAAAGCGTTCAGTTTGCTTCAATAACAAGTTCAGACGCTTGGCGTTCACCACCACTTCATCCAGCAAATGATGATCCGGCCCGAATACAGAATCTTTATAAGCAATATCCAAGGTGTCCAACAATTGTTTCAAATCACCCGTCTCTTTCCATTCCGGATTCAGCTCATAATAATCAAGCTTCCGTAAGGAAGGCTCAAAATTACGGAACAACTTCACGACTGCCTGCTTGTTCCACTTTTTTCCCTCGTTCCGTGTCTGTATCAGAGCATCCATAGAACCGCTAAAACCATCTACCGGCGCACTAAAATACCCCAATGAATCCGTTTTTGTCATACCTGCAATAGAGACCGAATCCCTGCGCGCAAGAATACTCACCCCGACATTCCGTAACGCCTTACCGAAATAAGATTCGACCTGCCCATACAGGGTCAGCGAGGTCTCCGGAAGATACCGAGGCAAGAAAGGACGTTTACCTATCAGTCGGGAAAGGTCATACTTCCGCCAGCCACGTACCAACAGAAGGACATCCAACATTTTGAAACGTTCGGCAGACTGGTTCTCAAAATAAAAACCGGGTTGATGAATATAGCCTTTCAGATCGGAGACAAGCAACAAATCCGTATAAATGGAATGATCGTATTCCCGAAAATCAGACTCCACACCGTTGCGGATAGATACAGAAAGATTGGCCTGTACCGGACGATTCAGATGATCTCTCACTTTAATCCGGCAAGTCACCGGCTCAAAAGGACGATACAGGGCGTGATCCGTTTTACAGGCAAGGAGCATGGAAGAACGCGGCATCACATAACAAAAACGCTCGCATAACGTTTCCCCTTTCAGATTGACCAGAGATATCTGTTGCACTCCGGGCGGTAGTTCTTTAGTCGAAATCCGGAATTGACAGTTCAATTCATCTTCAAAGTCCAGTGTCATACATTTGTAAGGTCGCCCCTGAGAAGATACAAAAACAGCCAGTGTGTCTTTCATTGCCTGTGAACTGCGGGCCACAGTGATATCCAACATTTCCCGCCGGTTATCGATTCGGAGTACATATCCTTGTGGAAGAGCTTCCGGAAGATCAAACTGATAAGTGGAACCTTCATAATCAATTTTTGCCACACCCGCCTTTTCTTCGGGCTTATACTCAAAGTAACCCATCCCGTCATGCAATGAACGGATATGCGCCAGTTCTTCACCACTCGGCAAAACCACTGTTCCCTTTACATCAGCAGCTCCTTTGTCGCGGCTGGTGGCTTCAAAAGCTACAATCGAAGATATGCCTTTCACCAATTGTCCGCCCTCCGGAAAAAAGCAGACTGTAAACTTCTTCTCTTTATCCTTCGGCCGCTGTTTCATCGAAGCGTCCATACGATAGGTAGCTATACTCCGAGGAGTCTCTTTATCGCTCAGCCGTTTCCGATAGACGGGTAATACACGGGAAAAACAGGAAGGGTTATCGAAAGCAAGCATCCACTTTGTATAGGCACGCATTTCATAATAACCGGTAAAGAAGGTATTGTTCAAAATGATTTGTCCCGTTCCCTCCCCATCCGTAAGCTGAATAATTTGCCGCTCTACGACATTTCCCAACTGGTCCAGTAATTCTACATACAAAGGCTTGCTGATCGTCGTCGGTAAGTTTTGTTCAGCCGTCACTACATACGCTTTGAACCAAATCGTATCACCAAGGTAATAACTTGCATTATCCAAATGAAGACTCACTTTCTCGCGAGGGTACGCATCTGCGAAGTTCTGTGCATAACGGAAATATCGGGAAAAGATTGTATCGGATGACTGCGCATAAGCGTTCACTGTACACAAGATGAACAGAGTGGTAATAAAAAATGCCTTCCAGCTTTTATCATATTCGTGTAAAGAATCAGATTCCATTTTCTGCAAGTATTAGATTCGGTTATTTGATTGATTGCAAAATTACAGCTGTTTTATTTTATTCGCTGTAAAAATCATGCAGAAAGGGTAGAAAATCATGCAATGAATCATTTGTCTATACTAAATACAAGATTTATTTGTACTTTTGAGAGTGAATATCAAGGAATACATAATATCTGAAACGATGAAAACATACATTGCGGCTTTCTTCCTCCTGCTATCCGCCACATTTGCGGCAGCCCACCCCTACCTCATCCAAAGATTAGGAATAGAACAAGGTTTATCCAACAATTATGTATTGAGCATCACGCAGGACAAGCAGGGATTTCTGTGGTTCGCCACCGAAGAAGGGCTGAATAAGTTTGACGGAACCCGCTTTATCACCTACTATAAAGAGGAGCAATCTTCTTCTGTCCAAAGCATTACCGGCAACGAACTCAATGAAGTGTATGCCGATCCCGTGCAGCCTGTCATCTGGATAGCCACCCAGCGGGCAGGACTCAATGCTTATAATTACGAGACGCAGAGTTTCAGCGTCTACCAATATAACCCGGAAGACCCACAAAGTCTGATTACGAACGACGTCACTCACATTACCTCATCCGTGCAAGCCGGCAAAGGGTTATGGGTATGTACTTATTACAGAGGTATAGAGTATCTGGATATCGCTACCGGAAAATTCACTCATTATAACAAAAGCACAGTACCCGCCCTTCCCTCTGAGCAGACCTGGACAGCCACGGAAGCTGAGGATGGCAAACTATACATCGGACACGTAGAAGGCGGGTTGAGCATCCTCTCCCTGAATGACAAATCCGTGAAGCACTTCGTCCATGATCCTCAAAACCCGAACAGCCTTCCGGGGAACGATGTGCGTTGTATCTATAAAGATACCAACGGAAATATATGGGTCGGAACCAGCAAAGGACTGGCCCTGTTCAATACCAATACAGATACATTTACCAACTTTCATAACAATCCGGGGAATATTCACGGAGCATTGTCAAGCTATATCTTCTCCATCAAGCAGCTCAAAGACAACAAACTCTGGATTGCAACAGAACTGAACGGGATCATGATACTGGACTTACAGCAAAATCAGTTTCTGCTGCCCGAACAAATACGCTTTGAGTTTATCCGCGAAGGAGACAACAACTACAGTTTGTCCAACGCCAGTGCCCGGTCTATTTTTCAGGATTCTTTTAATAATATCTGGATAGGTACCTGGGGAGGAGGAATCAATTTTATCAGCAATGCTCCTCCCGCATTCCATACATGGAGCTATTCACCCACCCAAATGAATGAAAGTTCGTTGAGCAACAAAGTCGTTAGCAGCGTCTGCGATGACGGACAAGGAAAGTTGTGGATAGGAACTGACGGAGGAGGTATTAACGTATTCGAAAACGGAAAACGGGTGGCCATTTACAATAAAGAAAACAGAGAACTCCTGTCCAACTCGGTGCTTTGTTCGTTGAAAGACTCGGAAGGCAACCTATGGTTCGGCACCTATCTGGGCAACATCAGCTATTACAATACAAGACTGAAGAAGTTTCAGATCATCGAACTGGAAAAGAATCAGCTTCTCGACGTACGCGTCTTCTATGAAGACAAGAATAAAAAGATATGGATAGGGACTCACGCAGGGGTGTTCGTTGTAGACCTTGCCAGCAAGAAGGTGATTCATCATTATGACACCTCCAACAGCCAATTGCTGGAAAACTTTGTACGCAGCATTGCCCAAGACAGTGAAGGACGTTTCTGGATAGGAACTTTCGGAGGAGGAGTCGGGATATATACGCCGGATATGCAACTGGTCAGGAAGTTCAACCAATACGAAGGTTTTTGTTCCAATACGATTAATCAGATATACCGGAGCAGCAAAGGCCAGATGTGGCTTGCCACCGGTGAGGGGCTGGTATGTTTTCCTTCGGCCCGTAATTTTGACTATCAGGTTTTTCAAAGAAAAGAAGGACTGCCCAATACACATATAAGAGCTATCAGTGAAGATAAGAACGGCAACATCTGGGCAAGTACCAATACCGGCATCAGTTGCTATATCACCTCTAAAAAATGTTTCTATACCTACGATCACTCCAACAACATCCCACAAGGAAGTTTCATCAGCGGATGCGTTACCAAAGATCATAACGGGCTCATCTATTTCGGCTCTATCAACGGATTGTGTTTCTTCAATCCCGATATTGCCATAAACAGTCCGCAGATTCCTCCTGTGGTTATCACTAAAGTGAGAATTCCCGGACGACTCACAAGTCGGGAGAAGAACGAAACCGCTATTCCCATCTCCGAAGGAGAGATAGAATTGACTCATGAACAAAATAGTTTTAATCTTACTTTCAACGTACAGGACTATTCACTGGCCAACCAGGTGGAATATGCCTATATGCTGAAAGGACTTGAAAACTCATGGTATACGATCAACGAGCAAAACAGCGTCACCTTCCGCAATATTCCTCCCGGCAAGTATGAGTTTCTGGTAAAAGCCCGCCTGCACAATCAGGACTGGTCGGAGGACATGACCTCTCTCAGGATACATATCAACCCTCCTCTCTGGCTGACCTGGTGGGCAAAACTTATTTATATTCTGATCTCTATCAGCATTATTTATACTATTATCCATGCCTATAAGAAGAAAATAGACCTCGAAAGTCTCTATACGCTGGAAAAGAAAAACCACGAACAAGAACAAGAATTGAATCAGGAACGTTTGCGATTCTATACTAACATCACTCATGAGCTGCGCACACCACTGACCCTGATCCTCGGTCCGCTGGAAGATATGCAGAAAGACACGTCACTGCCGACCAGACAGGCGCAGAAACTTTCTGTCATCCACCAGAGTGCCCTCCGGCTGCTCAACCTGATCAATCAGATTCTTGAGTTCCGGAAAACGGAAACGCAGAACAAAAAGCTATGTGTTTGCAAAGGCAACATTGCGCCCCTGATTCATGAAATCGGACTCAAATACAAAGAACTCAACCAAAAGAAAGCGATCGACTTTCAGATTCAAATAGAAAAAGAAGAGATGCCTCTGTTCTTTGACAAAGAAATCATCACCATTATCCTCGATAATCTGATTTCCAATGCCATCAAATATACGGAACAAGGATGTATTACCCTAAGCCTGTATCAGACCGTGCGCAATGAGGTGGCATATACGGAAATTAAAGTAAGCGACACGGGATACGGAATTTCCACTGAAGCGCTGCCACATATTTTCGACCGTTACTATCAGGAAAGTGGCAAACATCAGGCATCGGGAACCGGTATCGGTCTGGCTTTGGTAAAGAATCTCGTAGAGCTGCATGAAGGAGAAATCCGTGCAGAAAGTGTGCAAAACGAAGGCAGCACTTTCTACATCAGCCTCTTGACGGATAATATCTATCCCAACGCCTTGCACGCCGACTCTACCGAACCTGCGGCAAAAGAGGATACTGCTCAAGCAACGACCTCCGAAAACACTTCAGAACCTACAGTAGACAATGGCAAACCGATCTTGCTGATTGTAGAAGATAATGAAGAAATACAGAAATACATTGCCGAATCCTTCTCCGATTCTTTTGAAGTAATCACAGCCGATAATGGAGAAGAAGGAAAACAACAGGCGCTCAGCCACATCCCGGATATCATTGTCAGCGATATTATGATGCCTGTAATGGATGGTATTACCCTATGCCGGCAGTTAAAAGAGGATGTACGTACCAGCCATATTCCTATTATTCTGCTGACAGCCAAAGATTCGCTACAGGACAAAGAAGAAGGTTATGAAGTAGGCGCCGACTCTTACCTGACAAAACCGTTCAGCGCTTCTCTTTTGCGCAGCCGAATCAATAATCTACTCGAATCGAGAAAGAAACTGATTACCCAATTCCAAGCACAGCCTGTTCCGGGCAATCAGACGGATTTGAACGAGAAACGTATCATAATAGCCGAGGCTCTAAGCAAGCTGGATAATGAGTTTATTGAGAAAATAACTCTTTTAATCGAAGAAAACCTCTCTTCAGAGAAGATTGACATCACTTATCTTTCCGACAAGATGTGTATGAGCGGTTCCACTCTTTACCGGAAAATGAAAGCACTTACCGGACTTTCAACCAACGAATACATCCGGAAGGTGAAAATGCAGAATGCGGAACGGCTGTTGCTCGAAGGGAAGTTTAATATATCTGAAATTGCCTATAAAGTAGGAATGAACAGTACAGGCTATTTCCGCCAATGCTTCAAAGAAGAATTCGGTGTCTCACCCTCAGATTATCTGAAACAGATAAAGCAGGTATAAAAAACTAAATGCAGATTCTCGCAAAGAACTGATAATCAAATCTGCGAGAATCTGCGTTTAAATGACAATTACAGCCTACGACTCTACTCTTTATTCAATTCTTCAATCATGGCTTTAAGCAATGATTGGCTGTTATCCAACGGCAAATCTGTAGCCAAGTCCCAACTCATCATTCCTTTCAAGCCCTTCTCTTTCGCATAACGTGTCTTGACACGGATATTATCTTGCCCGTCGAACACATACACTTCTCCTTTATAATTTACTTCATTCTCTGCCGGACTCGTAATCAGCCCATTCTGCACAAAACTAAAATAAGCTTCAGTCTTTTTCGAGTTATCCTTTGTCACTCCATAAAAAGGAACTCCTGCCACCAGCTTCTCTTTCGGAATACCATATTTCAATACCATCTGTATATCCGAACAATATTTCTCTACCGGAAAACGAACCGGTGAAGGGCCATAACATTGAAGTGAAATAAAATCAACGGCAGCAATCGCCTCCTTACTTATCTTATAAGAAACCGGATGCAGAGATACGCTGAGAATGTATTTATCGCCCAGCACTTCCCTCATCTTGAGAATAGCCAAACTGTAATCCTCATATTCTTTCACATTCTCTGCCCATTCAAAGTCCAGGTCAATGCCATCAAGCTTATTTTGTCGGAGCACTTTCTTTATATTTTTTGCAAATGCCGTACGGGCGGTTTCATCAGCCACCATCGCCTTCCACTGACCACCGGAAGCTCCAAGCCGTACTTTCGCCTTCGTCCCTTTCACCTCAGCACGAATGGATTTTATCAATCCCTCCCAAGTAGTGACTCCTTTATCTTGAAATGCACGAGGATTTTCAAAAGAGAGCGATCCGTCCTTATTGGGATGGACATTTAATAGAATAAGGTCGTCGCTTGCCCGCAGACTTTCAGTAGCGACACGTCCCCGGTTGTAGAAATTTCCACGCACATAAGAACTTACAAAAGATTTCTGTTGTGCATAAAGACATACACCGACCAACAGAAACAGAGAAAAGATAATCTTTCTAGGTATTAGCATAACGATTAATATTTTATGAGTTTCAACCACAAAAGTATGCACTCTCAGCATAAAACGATGTTCAAAAATTACTATATAACTTCCAATAATCAACAGAAAGAGCACAAGTTTACACAAAAAAATCCTATCTTTGTTCCCTGATGATAATAATTCACGAATAAGACTGATGCCAGAAGATTCATTTTGTATACAATATAAGAATTGTACAGGGTGTCCAAGAGCTACTGAAAACACTCTTGTATATAAGAACTTACCCAAAGGAGAACACATTCCTAAGGATAAGTGTACGCAAAATTGTATGCTTTTCATGCTTAAAGGCGAATTACTTATCAATAGTGAAGAGTACCCGGGAAATACCCTACATGAAAAGCAGTTTATCCTACAAGCCATCGGGTCAAAAATAGAAATACTGGCTCTTACGGACGTTGAATACATCATATTCTGGTTCAACGAACTCCCTCTACTCTGCGAAGACCGTTACAATGAGATAAAAGATCAAGCGGAAGCACCCTTGACCTACACCCCTCTGGTGATGAGCGAAAGAATTCATTCTCTTATCAGCAGTATGCCCGACTTCCTCAATGAAGAATCTCCTTGCAGCAAATATATCGAACTGAAATGTAAGGAATTGGTATTCCTGATTACCAATTTCTATCCGCTACCTCAATTAAAGACTTTCTTCTACCCGATCAGTACTTATACGGAGAGCTTCCAATACTTCGTGATACAAAATTACAGCAAGGTGAAAAGTGTGGAAGAATTTGCACATCTGGGAGGTTACACAACCACGACCTTCCGCCGACTCTTCAAAAATATGTACGGAATCCCCGTATACGAATGGATACTGGAGAAAAAACGGGAAGGCATTCTGGATGACCTCCAACACACTAATATGCGAATCACAGAGATATGCAACCGATACGGATTCGACTCTCTGTCCCACTTTGCGCACTTCTGCAAAGACTCTTTTGGTGACACTCCACGCGCCTTACGCAAGAAAGCAGCCAACGGTGAAAAAATCGGAAAGATTAGCGATTAAAGAATTATTTCTTTAATTCCTTGCTCAATCAATCTATTTCCCCTATTTTTGCAGTCCGTAAGAGGTGTAAAACGTCGAAATTTTAGTTCTAACAATTAAATAATTTAAATTCAATCATTTATGTGGTTAAGTAATTCATCTGTAGGAAGGAAAGTGGTGATGAGCGTTACCGGTATCGCCCTTGTCCTGTTTCTAACATTTCACATGGCGATGAACTTGGTTGCGATCATCTCGGCTGATGGTTACAACATGATTTGTGAATTCCTGGGAGCAAACTGGTATGCGTTAGTGGCTACCGCAGGATTGGCTGCTCTGTTCATCATTCACATCATCTATGCATTTTGGCTGACCATGCAGAACCGCAAAGCGCGTGGTAGCGAACGCTATGCAGTGACCGACAAGCCTAAAACCGTAGAGTGGGCTTCTCAAAACATGTTGGTGTTAGGTATTATCGTAATTGTAGGTCTTGGCTTACACCTCTTCAACTTTTGGGCAAAAATGCAGTTGCCGGAACTGATGCACAACATGGGTATGCACGCTGACACCCTGACGCTGGCTTACGCCGCTAACGGTGCTTATCACATCCAGCAGACATTCTCTTGCCCGACTTATGTGGTTCTTTACCTTGTTTGGCTGTTTGCTCTGTGGTTCCACCTGACTCACGGTTTCTGGAGTTCAATGCAATCACTGGGATGGAACAACAAAGTATGGATCAATCGTTGGAAATGCATTTCTAACATCTACTCTACGATTGTAGTACTCGGTTTCGCACTGGTAGTCGTAGTATTCTTTGTGAAAACACTGATTTGCAACGGTGCTTGCTAAATAGTAAATAGTAAATGATTAAATTGTAAATAATATTATGATCAAGATAGATTCAAAAATTCCAGAAGGCCCGGTGGCTGAGAAATGGACCAACTATAAAGCTCACCAGAAATTGGTGAACCCCGCTAACAAGCGTCGTTTGGATATCATCGTTGTGGGTACAGGTCTGGCAGGTGCTTCTGCAGCTGCTTCACTTGGTGAAATGGGTTTCAGAGTATTCAACTTCTGTATTCAGGACTCTCCGCGCCGTGCGCACTCTATCGCTGCACAGGGTGGTATCAATGCTGCAAAGAATTATCAGAATGACGGTGACTCCGTTTACCGTCTGTTCTACGATACTGTAAAAGGTGGTGACTATCGTGCACGTGAAGCTAACGTATACCGTCTGGCTGAAGTGTCCAACGCTATCATCGACCAATGCGTGGCACAAGGTGTTCCTTTCGCCCGCGAATATGGCGGTACACTGGACAACCGTTCTTTCGGTGGTGCACAGGTATCCCGTACTTTCTACGCTAAAGGTCAGACCGGTCAGCAGCTATTGCTGGGTGCTTACTCCGCATTGAGCCGTCAGGTAAACGCAGGTACTGTAAAACTGTATACCCGTTATGAAATGCAAGACGTGGTTATCGTTGACGGACGTGCCCGCGGTATCATCGCTAAAAATCTTGTAACAGGTAAACTGGAACGCTTTGCCGCTCACGCTGTAGTTATCGCTACCGGTGGTTATGGTAATGCTTACTTCCTGTCTACCAACGCTATGGGATGTAACTGTACAGCTGCTATCTCTTGCTACCGCAAGGGTGCTGTATTCGCTAACCCTGCTTACGTTCAGATTCACCCGACTTGTATCCCGGTACACGGTGACAAGCAGTCTAAACTGACTTTGATGTCTGAATCTCTCCGTAACGACGGTCGTATCTGGGTTCCGAAGAAAAAAGAAGATGCTGTGAAACTTCAGAAAGGCGAAATCAAAGGAAGTGATATTCCTGAAGAAGACCGCGACTATTACTTGGAACGCCGCTATCCGGCATTCGGTAACCTGGTTCCGCGTGACGTTGCCA
>ENA-ORRZ01001110-ORRZ01001110.1-human-gut-metagenome-genome-assembly--contig:-NODE-1110-length-19204-cov-3.611990_pt1 | contig 19204 bp, 16 predicted proteins | sample MGYA00242185_ERZ509152 | MGnify/ENA primary metagenome ERZ509152 (study PRJEB26280, sample SAMEA2338668) | human gut metagenome | biome: human gut; feature: human-associated habitat; material: faeces... | reverse complement strand
GCTGCTGATACTTCTTTAACTCAGTCAATCAAAGAATCTGTAGCAACAACTTATGATTTTTCAAATATTGCATCTGTATCTGGAAAAAATGCGGCATTAGAATCATGTTTAACATCTGCATATGGTTTTTCTGTCTCAAACAGATCAAATATGAATGAAACTTTTAAACTTTCCTCAAAAAACAGTGCTGATTTAAATATCTATGTTTTGAATCGTACTTATGACTATCAGCTTTGGGAAACTGATCTGTCTCATGATATTCCTTCTGACAGCTATCTTGGTAATGGAACCATAAAACGTCCAGTTGGTCTCATCATTACTGTTAGCAAAAATTCAAGGAGAATTCTTGCTATATTATGTTAAAATGAATTAATACTTAGTCCCATTTCAGATTGCATTTACAGCGTTTTTTTTGTATAATTATTCTATGATATTAGTGCGTGCAGATACCCATTTGTATCTGCATTTCCTTATATCTTTCATTTTATATTTATATGGACTTAAGGAGGATTTATTTATGGTAACATGGAACAATCTTGATACTTTAACATCTTATGCTAAACTCAAAGATCTTAAAAATCATGTAGACATCAAAGAAGCTATGACAGGTGAAAACGGTGCGAAACGTGTCGCTGAATATTCTGCACCTATGGCTTCTGGTTTAAGCTTTAACTACGCTGCAAAACAGGTAGATGATGAAGTTCTTGATGTATTAGCTGAATTAGCTGATGAACATCAGTTAGTTGACAAATTCGAAGAATTATACAACGGAGCGATCATCAACACAGGAGAACAGAGACTTGTTCTTCATCATTTAGCCCGCAGACAGCTTGGAAAAGACGTTATCGTTGATGGTGTCAACAAACGTGATTTCTACGTTGAACAGCAGAAAAAAGCAGCTGACTTTGCAAACAAAGTACATGCTGGTGAGATCACAAATGAAGCTGGTGAAACATTCACTACAGTTGTTCAGATCGGTATCGGTGGTAGTGATCTAGGACCTCGTGCTTTATATATCGCTCTTGAAAACTGGGCTAAGACAAACGGATGCGCTAAAATGGAAGCAAAATTCATCAGTAACGTAGACCCTGATGATGCAGCTGCTGTTTTAAATTCTATCGATGTTTCCCGTTCTTTATTTATCGTTGTATCTAAATCTGGAACAACATTAGAGACATTAACAAATGAAGCTTTCGTTAAAGATGCTTTAGTAAAAGCTGGATTAAATCCTTCTAAACATATGTTAACTGCAACAAGTGAGACTTCTCCTTTAGCTAAGAGTGATGATTATCTTGCTGCATTCTTCATGGATGACTTTATCGGTGGACGTTATTCTTCTGTATCTTCTGTAGGTGGAGTGATCCTTTCACTTGCATTTGGACCAGACGTCTTTGCAAGAATCCTTGATGGTATGGCTGAAGAAGACAAGCTTGCTACTAACAAAGACATCAAAACAAACCCTGACTTATTAGATGCCCTGATCGGTGTTTATGAAAGAAATGTACAGGGATATCCTGAAACAGCTGTTTTACCATATTCTCAGGCATTAAGCCGTTTCCCAGCACATTTACAGCAGTGTGACATGGAATCTAATGGTAAATCTGTAAACCGTTTTGGTGAACCTGTAGATTATGTAACAGGACCTATCATCTTTGGAGAACCTGGTACAAATGGACAGCATTCTTTCTATCAGTTATTACATCAGGGAACTGACATCGTTCCTTTACAGTTCGTTGGATTCAAAGACAGCCAGCTTGCTACAGATGTTGTGATCGAAGGAAGCACAAGCCAGAAGAAGTTATGTGCTAACGTTACAGCTCAGATCGTTGCTTTCGCATGTGGTAAAGATGATGAAAACAACAACAAGAAATTCGAAGGTGGCCGTCCATCAAGTATCATCATCGGAGATCAGTTAACACCTGAATCACTTGGATCTCTGTTAGCTCATTTCGAGAACAAGATCATGTTCCAGGGATTCATCTGGAATGTAAACAGCTTTGACCAGGAAGGTGTTCAGCTTGGTAAAGTACTTGCAAAACGTGTACTTGCACATGAAACTGAAGGAGCACTGAAAGCTTATAGTGATTTATTTGAGATCTAGTAGATGCTATTAAAAACATTGAACTTATAGAATAGAAAAAGAAGAGATAAACAGTTTATTTTACCTTTTGATTTTAAACTGTTTGTCTCTTCTTTTATATATAATCTATAAATTTTGCTGATTCTTTATCTTTTCTAATAATTTATCATATTGTTCTGCTGGTAAGAATTTATCTACTGAATAGAATTGTGCTCTTGGTGACATTTTTTTTGCACGTTCTAACAATTCATTTTGTGTAACTACCACTGTATTTTCATCAGCATCCAGATCACGAATCGCCTGATTTGTAATATCGAGTGAAAGTTCCATTTCCTTTACCTTTTTGCGTAAAATAGAAGCTCCAAAAGCACTGGATCCCATTCCAGCATCACAGGCAAAAATAATTTTTGTAATTTTTACATTGTCAGACGAACTAGTCTCTAATTTTCCACTTTGTTTCATTTCTTTTGTCATTTTTTCCGCAATTTCAAAATCATCATCTGATTGTTCTACTCCTGACATTTTATGAACAACAGAAGCTGTTAAAAATGTCACAACTGTAGCAACTAAAATTGCCAGAATAATTCCGAAATGATTTCCTCTAGGTGTTACAGCCATAAAGGCAAAAATACTTCCCGGTGATGCAGGACTGATCATTCCAGCACCTGTGATCATCAAAGTAGTTACCCCTGACATACCTCCTAAGATCGCAGGAATTAAAAGTATAGGATTCATTAGTACATATGGGAAGTAAATTTCCGCGATTCCACCAAAGAAATGAATGATAATTGCTCCTGGCGCTGTCTTTTTTGAATTACCTTTTCCAAATACGCAATAAGATAATAAAATTCCAAGTCCAACTCCTGGATTGTCTATTGCAAACATCATGGATTTTCCAACTTCAGCAACTTGATTTAATCCTATTGGGGTTAATACTCCAAAATTGACTGCATTATTCAAGAATAGCACTTTGGCTGGCTCCATAAAAATACTGATCAATGGAATCAGCTTATGTTCAACTAGAAAATTCACTCCACTTGTTAAAATAACATTTAAACCATTAAATATTGGTCCAACAGCTATGTAACATACAATTGCCATAATTGCTGCAAAAATACCCGCACTAAAATTACGGACTAACATTTCAAAACCTGCTGGAATTCTACCTTCATACAGTGCATCAATTTTTTTCATTAAAAGAGCAACTGTTGGCCCTACTACCATAGCTCCTAAAAACATGGTCACATCACTACCTACGATCAACCCCATCGTAACCATTGCTGCAACTACTGCTCCTCGTGTCTCATAAATCTGTTTTCCACCTGTATAAGCAACCAGCACTGGTAACAAATAATTTAATGTTGGTGCAACCATCTCATTAAATTTACTGTTCGGCATCCATCCAGTTGGTATAAATAATGCCGCCAAAAGTCCCCACGCAATAAATGCTAAAATGTTTGGCATAATCATTCCACTTAAAAAGCTTCCAAATTTCTGTAAGCGGATACGTATTCCTTTATTTTCACTATTCATTTTTATTTCTCCTGTCTATTTTCTTGATATTTAAAATATTCGAATGTTGCTGGCTTCCTCATTCCCGTCATATCATTACAATGAACTCCTACAAAAGCTCCTGTAAAAGCGCTTCCTGTTGGTCCCAGAAATGGTTTTGCAATGTAATCATCAGATAATTTATATGTATCAAATTTAGCCGGAATTTTTGTCCATATTTTTCCATCTTCTGAATAAGAAAATTGATAAAATTCCTTTGTTACATTTACCTTTAAATAAACCTTTTCTCCTTTTAATTGTATCGTTTCTTGATCTTTTAACGGCCAGCTTAAAGCAGCGGCTTCGCAACATAAAATGTTTAGAATTTTTCCTTTTTCTTCGTCATAACCTATATGTATTGTTGTCCAATTTTTACTGTTATAGTAACATACCAATCCCGCCATCTGTTGAAAATACTCTGGCGAAAATTTTACTACAGTTTCTGCCTCAAAATCTAATGACTCAAATCTTCTTGCAATTAATGACTGTTCAAAAACTGAATATAAGGATTCCTGACCGTATAATATTAGTCCTTGATCACTTATTTCTCCCATTTTTTTTGAAAACGGTATTCTTAATGTTTGAAATTCTTTTGGAATTCCATTTTTAAAGTATTTCTTCTCATCTGATACTGGCCATAATTTTTCTGGTAAATGTGGTTCTTCTACATATTTAGATGCAATTTTCCCTCCAACTATATATGGCCATCCATTTGCCCATTCTACTTTCGAAATTGCTGTCTCTCTTCCTAATGTGCAAAAACCTCTTTCTTCAAAAATTCCTTTTTGTTTTCGTTTGATCGGACGACTTGCCAGATATGTTACATACCATTCATCACTGTCTGTATGAACTAATGAAGCATGTCCTGTTTTTTGTAAATAATTTTCCGGATCATACCATGCCGTCAAAATTGGATTATCTGGATGTAATTCGTAAGGTCCTCTTATATTTTTTGAACGTGCTACTGTAATAGAATGACCAAACTGAGATCCACCTTCTGCCGCAAACAAATAATAGTATCCATTAATATAATATAAATGTGGTCCTTCTGTCTTTTGAAGTTTTGTTCCTTTAAAAATCATTTCTGGTTTTCCAATCAATTGTCCTTTTTGAACATCAAACTCCTGTAAACTTATTCCATAATTCCATGGATGATAATTTCTAAAATCATATACCATATTTAAAATATATTTTTTGCCATCGATATCATGAAACAATGATGGATCAAAACCACTAGCATTTAAAAAAATCGGTTCACTCCATTCCCCATCAATTTCATCTGCCATTACCACATAATTACGAACATCTTTAAATGCTCGATGTTCTCTCATGATAGAATAAACTAGCCAAAATTTTCCATCAGCATAACTTAAACATGGAGCCCACACTCCTCCACTATCTGGAATTCCTATCATATCCAACTGACTTACCCTATTTAACGGTCTACATATAAACTGCCAATTTTTCAAATCCTTTGAATGAAAAATCTGCACGCCCGGAAACCATTCAAAAGTAGATGTTGCAATATAATAGTCATCTCCTTTTTTACATATTGATGGATCTGGGTTAAATCCACGAATTATCGGATTTTCTATCATTTTATTCATTACCTCCTTTTTATTTCAAAAAACATTTTATTTTTTAATATGCTTATAGTATAATGAGTTTTATCTATAATAACCATCTCATTTTAAACGCTAATTTTACCAAAAATCACGGAAAACATAACTATCATCCTAATATAACAGAATGGAGATTAACTATGAAAAAAGATTTATATAGCCATTTAAAGAAACTTCCTTATATTGATACAAGTATCACATTTTTCTCAGCTCACAAACAGTATGTATCTTGCAATTGGAAAGGATATCCTTCTTCTCACACTGCTTTTGAGATACTCCTGATTCTTTCAGGTGAGCAAGAATCTATCATTGATCAAAATGTATATATATTAAAAGAAAATGATATTTTACTGGTTCCACCTGGAATTTTACATGAAAACCGTTGTTTTTCAAATCAAGGCATGACCTACTTTGTAGCACACTTTGATATTGATGATCCAGACTTAAGGTATTCAATGATTAAAAATGGTCGCCTGATCTATCCTCATAACACCTCAGAGAACTCCAGCCTTCGTTTAATTTTAAATGAATGGATATTTTTATATGATAAGAAAAATACTTATTCTCTTTCTGATCGTTTTCTCTCATTAGAAATCTTATCTCGATTAATGACAACTTTGGCTAAAATATCCGAAGAAAATAAAGAAAATAAAGGAAGTATGCAAGCTCTTAGCATTGCCCGGTCCATTGCTGAAACTATTCAACATAATTTTAATTTATTTTTCTTAAATGAGAACAGAGACAAGAATCTATTATTAATGAAGAACATCTACCAAGAAATAAATATCAGTATGAGTTATGGTTTAGAAGTTTTTAAGGAAATTTATGGAATATCACCAAAAGAATATTTAGATCGTCTTAAATTTAAAGAATCAAAACGATTGATTCGAAATCCTAATATTTCCATTGAATTTATTTCTGAACAAGTTGGTTATTCCAATGTTTCTCATTTTAGCCGTCAATTTAAAAAGTGGGCTGGTGTCTCTCCTAAAATATACCGCCAAAACATGTTGCCTTTTGATCCTACTTTTTAAAATAAAAAAAGAACTGACATACATTTGTCAGTTCTCTTTATATAATATAAAAGCCGAAAACCGGACTTGAACCGGCGACCCCTTCATTACGAGTGAAGTGCTCTACCAACTGAGCTATTTCGGCATATATGAAAGCACAGATATGTGTATCTATGCTCCTTTTGTAAGATAATATTCAATCTTGCTGATTGCTTCTTCTTCATCGACTCCATCAGCTACGACTGTTAAATCCTCTAAACGATCTAAGTCTAATCCAAGACTCATCATTCCCATCATACTCTTTACATTGACTTGCTTATTCCCTGTCTCGAATAAAATCTTGCTCTCAAACTGGCTCGCCATCTGTACAAGAAAAGCTATTGGTCTGTCTTCTTCTCTTAAGGCTACTTCCACTTTGACGTTCTTTGAAATCATTCCTGTCCTCCCAATCTTATCTCTTCCGCAATTCGGCCGATCTTCTTTAACCGGTGGTTCACACCAGACTTGCCTACTGGCGGTTCTAGCATATCTCCAAGTTCTTTCAGTGTAGCTTCCGGGTGTTCCAGACGTAATCTTGCAATATCCTGCAACCCTTGATCTAAAAAACGGAGGCCTTTGTGCTTATCAATATATTCAATGTCTTCCACCTGCTTGACTGCGGCTGAAACCGTCTTATTAATATTCGCTGTCTCGCAATTGACACGACGGTTTACTTTATTACGCATATCTTTCAGGATTCTTACATTCTCCAGCTCCATCAATGCGACGTGTGCTTCCATAATATTCAACACATCTACAATCTTTGATCCTTCTTTCATGTATACCACGTAGTACTTTTTACGCAAGACAATTTTAGCATCTAAATCAAAAAAATTCAAGACCTCTTTTAATTGTTCTGCTGTCTGTACATTAGTAGATACAACTTCAAAATGGTAATTCTTCTCTGGATCACTCATGGAACCAGCTGCCTGAAAAGCCCCTCGAATATATGCCCGCTTACAACATGTGTTCTGTAAAACAAGTCCAAATTCTTTGGAATCTAAAAGTTTCACTGCTTTCAATATTAAAACACAATCCTTATGCTTGTCAACACTTATCGTATAATTTCGACTTCTTTTTAAAAATTCGTTTCGTCCAACATCAATCTTCGCATGAATATCAAACACATCTTTGATAAGTTTATAAAAACGTTTCGCAGCAGATACCGTCTCCGTCTGGATCTGAATCTCATAATGTTCTGGCTCTAGACTGATATTCCCTCCAAAACGTAAGAATCCTGCGATCTCCGCAATCTTACAATGTCTGGCACCGGTTTCATTTCTTGATAATTCCTCTTTAATATTACTTGAAAATGACATTGCCTACCTCATAATATCTCTATGCTCTACTTTGACAGAATATGGCAGTTGTTTTAATCTCTCTGCCAATTTATTCGTGATCGTAACAGATCGATGCTTTCCTCCAGTACATCCGATTCCGATCACAAGATTATACTTGCCTTCTTTAATATAATTTGGGATCAAGAATCTCATCATATCATCTAACTTATCAAGAAATTCCACAGATTCTTCATGCTTCATCACAAAATCCTGAATTGGTTTGTCATTTCCAGTTAATGGTCGCAAATTCAGATCATAGTATGGATTTGGAAGAAATCTGACATCAAATACCAGATCTACATCCGCAGGAATCCCATGTTTAAATCCAAAAGAAACAACTGCAATCTGGAATCGTTCCCCTTCTTCTCCGTCTACAAAAATACGATCGATCTCTTCTTTTAACTCCCTTGTCAGAAGCTGGCTAGTATCGATCACATACGTTGCCTGATCTTGCAGAAATTTCATGATCTCCCGCTCTTTTGCAATTCCATCCTCAACTCTTCCATCTCTTGACAGAGGATGATTTCTTCTTGTCTCTTTATAGCGTTTTAATAAAATACGATTACTTGCATTCAGATAGAGAATCTCATACTTGATCCCCGCTGCCTCGATTTCTTTTAATTTGTGTGCTAACTCGCCAATTCCTCTTCCATTACGGATATCAATCCCAAGAGCAACATTTTCAATCTTGGCAGTTTCATCTAACAACATGTCTGCAAATTTATCAAGTAAAGCCACTGGAAGATTATCAACACAAAAATATCCAGCATCTTCTAATGTCTTTAATGCACTGCTTTTTCCTGCTCCTGACATTCCTGTTACAATTACAAATCTCATCTGTACTGCTCCTTTTTAGAACCTTCCAACACGTTTGACTTCTGGCTCCATCGTAACTCCAAACTGTTCTTTTACTTTATCTTTCACGTCACTGATCAACTGCATAACATCGGATGCTGTAGCATTTCCACGGTTGATCACAAAACCACTGTGTTTTTCAGATACCTGTGCATCTCCCACCTGATATCCCTTTAATCCTGCATCCTGAATCAATTTTCCGGCAAAATATCCTTCTGGACGTTTAAATGTACTTCCGGCACTTGGATATTCTAATGGCTGTTTTGTTTTTCTCGCCAATGCGTACTCATCCATTTTGGCTTTGATTTCTTCTTTATTTCCTTTCTTAAGTGCGATCACACCTTCTAAGACAACGTATTCATTCTTTAAAACGTTACTTGTACGGTAACCAAGCTCTAATTCTTCTGCTTTCAGAGTTTTGATCTCTCCTTCTTTTGTAAGAACTGTCACTTCTTTTAGTACCTGCACCATCTCACCACCGTATGCACCAGCATTCATAACGACAGCTCCGCCAAATGTTCCAGGAATTCCACCTGCAAACTCAAATCCAGTTAATTCTTCATTGAGTGCTGCTCTGGATGTAGAACTTAATAAAGTTCCTGCTTTGACGATAAGTTCATTACCACGGACTTCGATTCCACTGTAGTTTTTGTAAATCTGAAGAACAATTCCGTCCATTCCATCATCTGCGACCAAAAGATTACTCCCATTTCCTAAAACAAATAATGGAATTCCCTCTTCTTTTGCAAAACGACTGACCGCTTTGATCTCTTCCATATTCTCTGGTGCCACAAAAATATCGGCGGGTCCCCCAATACGGAATGTTGTATGATTTTTCATCGGTTCCTGTCTTAAAATATATTTTTCTGGTATGATCTGTTTTAACTGATCAATCTTTGTATCCATAATTTCTCCATTCTTAATATTAATGCAAGATGGAATCCTGTATATCACAGGATTCCAAATCTCTTCATCTTATGAAAGCATCAGACTAGCTGCACCATAAATTCCAGCATCATTTCCAAGAGTCGCAAGTACAAATCCTGTCTCCTGTGCTTTTCCAAATGTATACTTCTTAAAATGTGCATTGACCGCATCTAAAAGGATCTGTCCAGCTCTTGATACGCCTCCACCGATAACAAACACTTCTGGGTCGACCATCAATGCGATATTCCCTGCTGCAAGTGCTAATTTCTGTCCAAGATCATCTACCCGTTCTTTGGCAAATGTATCTCCTTCTTTAGCAGCATCAAAAATGTCTTTTGCAGTTACTTCATCAAGGTCTCTTAGTGTAGTCGCTTCTTTAAAATCCTTTAATGCTTTCTTTGTCTCATATACAATTCCCGTTGCAGATGCATAAAGTTCCAGACATCCTGTCTTTCCACAATTACATACACGATCATCAAAAGGATCCACAGTCATATGACCGATCTCTCCACCATATCCACGGCTTCCATCAATGATCTTTCCATCAACGATGATACCACCTCCGACTCCTGTTCCAAGAGTGATCATCACCGCGCTGTTATAATCTGCTGCTGCTCCCATCCAGATCTCTCCTAAGGCTGCTGCATTGGCATCATTTGTTGCCTTTACCTTACACCCTGTAAGCTTTGACAATTCTCCTGCCACATCCACGCTTCCCCATCCAAGGTTCACACATTCATTAACTTTTGAAAACTCAAGAACAGCTCCTGGAACTCCAACTCCGAGTCCGATCACATCTTCCTTATCAAGACCATTTGCTTTGCTGTGATCATTCACTGCCTGTGCAATATCTGGCAGGATGTTCTTTCCATTCTCCTCAGTTCTTGTCTTAATCTCCCATTTCTCTTTTAATGTTCCATCTTCTCCAAACAGACCCATTTTTACTGTTGTTCCACCAATATCAATTCCATATAAATATTTCATATCATTTAATCCTCCATCTGACCTGTAACACGTTTATAAAGTTCTTCGGCTGCATTATATCCCATCTTCTTCTGTCTATGATTGATCGCTGCTGCTTCTACGATGATCGCCAAGTTACGCCCTGGACGAATTGGCAGTGTATGTGCTGCAACTTTATTGCCAAGATATTCTACGTATTTCTCTTCTAATCCTAAGCGGTCATAATCCGCATCTTTGTTCCAGTCTTCCAACTGAATGACCAGATTGATCTCCTGCTCCATCTTAACGCTTTCAACACCATACAGATTCTTAACGTCAATAATACCGATTCCTCGCAGTTCGATAAAGAACCTTGTAACTTCCGGAGATGTTCCGATCAATGACTTCTTGCTGACCCTCTTGATCTCTACAACGTCATCAGATACCAGACGGTGTCCTCTTCGAATTAACTCTAAAGCTGCTTCACTCTTACCGATTCCACTTTCACCCATGATCAGCACACCAACACCGTATACATCAACCAGCACACCATGAATAGAAATGCATGGTGCAAGTTCCACATTCAGCCATCGGATGATCTCTGCTGTAAATTCCGATGTCTTCTTCTCTGTCTGGAATACAGGGATATTTGCCTTTTCTGCCATCTCCAGAAGCATCTTTTCCGGTGGAAGATTCCTGCAGAAGATCAGGCAAGGGATCTTATAAGAAAGCAGTGTCTCATAAATCCGCTTTTTCTTATCTTCATCTGTCATCTTCTCCAGAAATGTATATTCTACATAACCAATGATCTGTACACGTTCTGAATCAAAATGTTCAAAAAATCCTGTAAGCTGCAGTGCCGGTCTGTTAATATCTGGTATCTCTACATCTTTATCAGACAGATCTACATCCGGTGTTAAATTTTTAAGATTCATTTTTTCAACAAGTGTTTTTAATTCAACTTTATTCGCCATATTCTTCTACCTCACACGTATTAAAAATCTCTTTAATTATTATACCATACTTAATGATTCTGGTGAAAAAATTTATATACTTCCTGTGCAGATTTTTCATTCATACTTGGCAGTTCTTTTAACTCTTCTACTGTTGCATTACGGATTGCATCAATATTCTCAAAGCATCGCATCAGATCTTTTCTTCTTGCAGGGCCGACTCCCGGAATATCGTCCAGCACAGAATGCACCTGTCCCTTGCTGCGCAATTGTCTGTGAAATGTAATTGCAAAACGGTGCGCTTCGTCCTGTATCCTGGTAATCAGCCGGAAACATTCCGAGTTGCGGTCAATCGGAAGTTCGGTATTATTAAAATACAGTCCTCTCGTTCTGTGATTGTCATCTTTTACCATTCCACACACCGGAATATGCAGATGAAGCTTTTCCAGTACTTCCAGTGCTATATTCACCTGCCCCCGTCCTCCGTCCATCATGATCAGATCCGGAAATATCTGAAAGCCTCCGGTTTCACTTTCTTCCTGCTGTTCACGCAATCCATGCCCGAATCTTCTGGTCAGTACTTCATTCATACTGGCATAATCATCCGGACCCTGCACAGTTTTAATTTTGAATTTGCGGTAATCGTTCCGTTTTGGTTTCCCATGTTCATAGACTACCATCGATCCGACAGAATCGAATCCGTTCGTATTAGAAATATCATATGCCTCCATGCGTATGATGCCTTTTAGTCCCAGTATCTTTTCCAGTTCTTTCACTGCACCGATCGTTCTTCCCTCTTCACGTTTCAGACGTTCTCTGTCATTCTTTAACACCATCTGCGCATTCTTTTGTGCCAGTTCTACCAGTTTTTCCTTCGTTCCCTTCTTTGGAATGCGAAGATGTACTCTGCGTTCTCTCCTTGCCGTCAGCCATTCTTCAATGATATCCTGATCTTCAATCTCTTCCGGCAGCATCAGTTCCGCAGGAATATATGGTGTGCCTGCATAGAACTGCTTGATAAAGCTTGACAATATCTCGCCTTCCGTATCATTTTCTGCGCTCTTCAGATAAAAATGATCCCGTCCGATCAGTCTTCCGCTTCGAATAAAAAATACCTGCACAACTGCATCTTCTCCCTCAGAAGCCATTGCAATGATATCTCTGTCATCTCCTGCCGTATCTGTGATTTTCTGCTTCTGAGCAACCTTCTGTACACTTGTAAGCAGTTCTCTGTATTCAATTGCTTTTTCGAACTCCAGACTATCCGATGCTGCCATCATCTTTTCTTCCAGTTCTTTTAACACCAGATCATAATGTCCATTCAGGAAACGTACAACTTCGTCTATGGATTTCCGATACTCTTCCTGAGAAATGTATCCCTGGCATGGTGCCTGGCACTGATGGATATGATAATTCAGACAAGGTCTCTCTTTCCCTATGTCTTTTGGCAGCGAACGGTTACAGCTACGGATATGATAAAGCTTACGGATCAATTCTATCGTATCTTTCACTGCACCTGCACTGGTATAAGGCCCAAAATATTTTGCCTTGTCCTTCTTCATCTGTCTTGCCAGCATAACCCTCGGAAACGGCTCATTTACTGTAACTTTTATAAACGGATAACTCTTGTCATCCATCAGCATAGTATTATACTTCGGTCTGTGTTCCTTTATCAGATTACACTCCAACACCAGTGCTTCCAATTCAGAATCTGTCACAATGTATTCAAATCTGGAAATATGTGTCACCATCTGTTCTATCTTGGCACCTTTATTCCTGCTGCTCTGAAAATACTGACGGACACGGTTCTTAAGGCTGATTGCCTTTCCGACATAGATGATTGCATCCCTTTCATCGTGCATCAGGTATACACCCGGTTTTCCGGGCAGCTTCTTCAGTTCTTCCTGTATGTTAAAATTCTCCATATACGTCTCCTGTATATTTTTTATTTTCTAATTCTAAACATCTTCTCTGATTTTTTGAATCCTGTTATCGCTCTTTTTCCGACTCTTTTACAATCAATAAAGAATAATAGCCTGCCTGCTCCGGAACATCTTCTATTCTTTCATAGATCCGCTCCTCTGGCATTCCACAGTTTTCTATCATCTTTACATTCACATTTCCGTCTTTTTCTTCCAAAGTCCTCTTTACTTCACTTATTCCGGATGCGGACTTCATCAGAATCTTTGTACCGGAATAGTTTAGTGCCGCTTCTATCCCATAGCTGGATGGGATTACATGAAGTTCTTCTGCCCGGTCAACAAGACTGTCATCCAGTCTCGCCGCTGCAGCACAAAAGGACGGAATTCCGCTGATGATCGTTGTCTCATACCCTTTTGCTTTTACTATGCGATGAATGTACATATAAGTCGAATAGATTGTCGGATCTCCCAGCGTCAGATATGCTACATCCTTCCCTTTTTCCAGTTCTTCTATAATTCTCCCTGCTGCATTTTCATAATTCCGATCCAGAATCTGTCTGTCCTTTGTCATCGGCGTATCCAGATCCAGGAATTCTTTTTCTTCCATATTCTCTATCATCTCCGCTGCAATCCTGTAGCTGACCGCATGTTTCCTGCCTCTCGCAGGCACTGCGAGCACTTGGCATTCCTTTATGATACGCACTGCTTTATATGTCATAAGTTCCGGATCTCCCGGTCCGACTCCGACTCCGAATAATCTTCCCTTCATACTCTTTCCTCCAGAATACTCTCATCCTGCCTATTATATACCAGGCAGATATAATTGAAAAGAAAAAAGATACAGGGCTTTCTCAAACTTTACCCTGTATCTTTCCTCGTATATCTATTCTCTTTATACTTATTCTTCTTCGCAGACAACTTCCTTTATTGCTTCAACAGGTTCTTCGGCTGTATCATCTGCAGATTTCATGACAAACCCTTCACCTTCTACTGGATTCATACCGATTCTTGCTTCTTCCTTCTTCGGTGCATCCGGATCAATTCCTTCTACTTCATGGAAGATTTCCATAAATTCTTTTCCGGTGATCGTCTCTTTTTCGATCAGGAATGCCGCAATCCTATCCAGTGACTGTCTGTGATCTCTCAGCAGTTGTTTTGCTTCTTCATAGGCATCTTTCAGCATCTTCATGACTTCTTCATCAATCTCGGATGCTGTCTGCTGTCCACAGTTGCTGACCGGACGTCCGTCCAGATAACGGTTCTGAATGGATTCCAGACCGATCAGTCCGAACTTCTCACTCATACCATACTGTGTGATCATGGCTCTTGCAACGCTTGTTGCTTTCTCAATATCATTGGAAGCTCCCGTTGTAACCGTATCAAATACCACTTCTTCTGCGGCACGTCCTGCAAGCAATCCGACTAACATCGCCTGAAGTTCCTTCTTCGTATTCAGGAATTTTTCTTCCTCCGGAGTCTGCATAACATAACCAAGTGCTCCCATCGTACGTGGAACAATCGTAATCTTCTGTACCGGTTCCGCATCTTTCTGCAATGCGCTTACCAGCGCATGTCCGACTTCATGGTAGGAAACGATTCTCCGTTCTTCCTGACTCATAATCCGGTCTTTCTTCTCTTTTCCTACAAGTACTACTTCTACTGCTTCAAATAAGTCTGACTGACACACTGCATTTCTTCCATGTTTTACTGCATTGATTGCTGCCTCATTGATCATATTGGCGAGATCGGAACCAACTGCTCCTGAAGTTGCCAGTGCAATCTCTTCCAGATTAACAGTCTCATCCATCTTTACATCTTTGGAATGTACCTTCAGGACCTCTACACGTCCTTTCAGATCTGGTTTTTCCACGATGATTCGTCTGTCAAAACGTCCTGGTCTCAATAACGCAGGATCCAGGATCTCCGGTCTGTTGGTTGCTGCAAGAAGCACCAGTCCTTTATTGCTTTCAAATCCATCCATCTCCGCAAGAAGCTGGTTCAGTGTCTGTTCACGCTCATCGTTGCCGCCCATCTGATTGTCACGGCTCTTACCGATTGCATCAATCTCATCAATGAAAATGATACACGGAGCCGACTGCTGCGCCTGCTTGAACAGGTCACGCACACGGGATGCGCCGACGCCGACAAACATTTCCACAAAATCTGAACCGGACAGAGAGAAAAACGGAACCTTCGCCTCTCCAGCTACTGCCTTGGCAAGAAGTGTTTTACCGGTTCCTGGCGGTCCGACTAACAACGCTCCCTTCGGCAGTTTCGCACCAATCTTCGTATATTTTCCCGGGTTATGCAGGAAATCAACAATCTCCGTCAGAGACTCCTTCGCCTCATCCTCGCCTGCCACATCCTTGAACGTAACACCGGTCTCTTTCTGTACATATACTTTGGCATTGCTCTTGCCGACACCCATTATGCCGCCTCCGCCGCCCATGCGCTTCATCATCATATTGAAAATGACGAACATCGCTGCAATCGGAAGCACCCACTCAAGCAGAAGCATGATAATACTGCCTGTCGCGTCCACTTCTGCCTGTTCATAGGTCGTAACACCAGCTTCATCCAGCTTCTTCTCCAAATCTGGATCGTTGATCGGAATCGTATAGTACTCCATTCCTACCAGATTTCCGTATTTGCCCTGGCTGCCGCCATATTTCTTCGAATCTTCCTTCGGCGTGATCTGAATCTTTCCATTGCCAATCACAACCGATTCTACCTCGTGATCCTTAAGCATCTGATTAAACTCGCTGTACGGCATCTTGTGCGTGCGGCTGCCCTGCCAGAGGTTGTGCATCATCGCCACGCAGAGAAGCGTAAACAGCATCGTCATGATCAGCACTGCATAATTCTGACCGCGGGGATTTTTTCCATTTTTATTCTGGTTTCCCTTATTATCCATACACTTTCTCCATTCTGTGTCACTGTACATCCGGAATCTGCCACATCAGGTTACTCAAAAGCTCCTCTAAATCTGCCGCATCTGCTTCTCATCCGGCTTCATGCCCGCTTTTCTTCCCCGTCAGCGCACAAATTTCTGCGTACTCTTATCCATTATAGTGGCAGATTGCCTATAAATCAAGAAGTGAAAATATTAAAAACTTGTGAACTCCTTATAAAATATAGGTGTTTTCTCTGCATATATGAAATGCCATCAAAATCATCCGCTGTGTAGCTCTTCCCGATACAGTTACCTCGTCACAGTTATTCGAAAAATTGCTTTTTCAAAAGTCCCTATTTACATTTGTGTGTCTGATGTATCAACAGTATAATGATACATTTCACGAATTGCGTATGCAATTAGAAAATCAAGTAGTCCAAATTCCATAAAATGAAATTTTAGGGCAAATTACAGACATTGGCTTGGCTGTAGTATTTTTAAACAACGTGTGTTAGACTACTGTTATACAAATCGGGATTGACCGAACTCTTTGAGAAAAATAGGAGGAAGCAGCTTTTTATGTTGTACTTAAAATCAGCTAATTTGGAAGATATTGAAAAGGAATACGAATTTATTACTAATACCCCTTCCAATGAAAATGGATTTACGAATTTTGCGTCTGGATGTTCAAGAAAGGAATTTGAAATAAAAATATTACCTGGTTATATTAATGCTGAAAAGGGAATTGATCTGGCTGATGGATGGGTTCCAGAAACGGATTTTTTCTTATGGGATGATGAGAAAATAGTAGGATTATTTCGCGTGCGTCATTACCTTACTCCTGCACTTGCAAACGGAGGAGGCCATATAGGATATGGAATAAAGAAAGAATTCAGAGGCAAGGGATACGCCTCGGAAGGGTTGAGATTGACAATCGAAAAAGCCTGGCACATTATTAAAGAAGACGAAATATATATGTCTGTTCATAGGGATAATATGGCATCTTTACGTGTGCAGATTAAAAATGGGGCCTATATTCATCACCAAGATGAAAAAGAGTTTTATACCAGAATAAAACGATAAATTCCCGTTTATTGGGAAGTCACAGAGAACGAAAAATCGGAATTTGGAGGTAATTTAAATGGAAAACAAAATTGTAGGTGCTATTTTCTGTTTCATGTCAGCAGTTTTAATTTCTGCACGATATATTTCTGCTGCGATATTTATGAGTGGAGTAGCTTCGTGGAATGCCACTTTATTTGCAGCAGGTCTTGAATATGTAGGTCCTTTTTTAGCAATAGCGGCTGGTATTGCGTTTATTATTGGAATCCTGTTTCTGGGATATGGGCTGTATCAGGATATTAAAAAGATAAAGAAGTAGAACAATTCCAGTTTGTCAATTACAGGTGACATTGAAAGAGTCAGCCCATTCAAGGTGCTGGCTCTTTCAAAAATTCAAATCTAATAAATTGCACGACAACTTAGAGTAAAAATGAATACCCATTAGCCAGAAATGAATAGAAAATGAATAAAAGAGTGGTGTTTCGTATAATTATGAGTTAGTATGCATCAGACACACTTTTGTAAAAAGGGAGAAATAAAAAGAGCTGCCATCCGTTGATATGCTTTGATAGGATCCCCCATGTTTTCGTACGGTCAGCGCAGTAAATGCGCAGACCCAAACAGTTACCCCAAATCTACGAAAAGGGAATCTGATCAACGGATGGTAGCTTCTGAGATTTTATGACACGATATTAAACATTGAAGCGGAAGAGTACGACATCGCCGTCCTTTACCACGTAGTCCTTGCCCTCCATGCGTACCAACCCTTTTTCTCTGGCTGCATTATAGGAACCGCAGTCTAAGAGATCCTGATAGTTGACTACCTCGGCTTTGATGAAACCGCGCTCAAAATCAGAGTGGATCTTTCCAGCTGCCTGCGGAGCTTTGGTGCCGACCTTGATGGTCCATGCGCGTGTCTCGGTTTCTCCGGCAGTCAGATAACTGATGAGACCAAGCAGACGGTAGCTGGCTGCGATCAGTTTTTCAAGACCGGATTCGGTCAGACCGAGATCTTCGAGGAACATCTTTTTCTCGTCCTCGTCCAGTTCTGCGATTTCCTGTTCAATCTGTGCACAGATAACAAATACCTCGCTGTCGTTCTCAGCTGCAAATTCGCGAACCTGTTTTACATATTCATTGGAAGCACCGTCATCTGCCAGATCATCCTCAGATACGTTGGCAGCGAAGATAACCGGTTTCCAGGTTAAGAGGTCCAGCGTATTGATGAACGCGAGTTCATCCTCGTCCTCCGGCTCAAAGCTCTTAGCCAGATTGCCGTTTTCAAGGTGCGCATACAGTTTTTTCAGAGTTTCCAGCTCTTTTGCAAGGGATTTATTTCCCATGGCGCTCTTGGTGGTCTTGGCAATACGGCGTTCCAGAACTTCCATATCGGAGAAGATGAGCTCCAGGTTGATGGTTTCGATATCGCGGAGCGGATTGACGCTGCCGTCTACATGGATAACATTTGGATCCTCAAAGCAACGGACAACGTGTACGATCGCGTCTACCTCACGGATATTGGCAAGGAACTGGTTTCCAAGACCTTCGCCCTTGGAAGCGCCCTTTACCAGACCAGCGATATCAACGAACTCGATCACAGCCGGAGTGATTTTGGCAGAATTATAAAGAGCTGCTAACTGACCCAGACGCGGATCTGGAACCGGTACGACACCGACGTTCGGATCGATGGTACAGAACGGGTAATTGGCAGACTCAGCGCCGGCCTTGGTCAGAGAATTAAACAGTGTACTTTTGCCTACGTTTGGCAGACCTACGATTCCTAATTTCATTTTATGATTTACCTATCCGAAAACCCTTTGCTTATCAGGATTTCCGCCTTTCTTTCGGTTTCTTATTGCGCCTTTTTACGCCCTTTTTGTAATCTTTCTTAATTTTAATGAAAGAAATCAATGCAACTATGTATTATAGCAGAAAGACAGCGCTTTTTCAATCTCAAAGGAGACATTTTGTGGCTATAGGAATGCAGAAATGGTTACTGTTCACA
>ENA-ORRZ01001106-ORRZ01001106.1-human-gut-metagenome-genome-assembly--contig:-NODE-1106-length-19307-cov-2.714315_pt1 | contig 19307 bp, 19 predicted proteins | sample MGYA00242185_ERZ509152 | MGnify/ENA primary metagenome ERZ509152 (study PRJEB26280, sample SAMEA2338668) | human gut metagenome | biome: human gut; feature: human-associated habitat; material: faeces... | reverse complement strand
TACCTTAAAGTCCATATCACCGAAGAAATCTTCAAGTCCCTGAATATCTGTTAATACGATATAATCGTCATCTGTATCACCTGTTACAAGACCACATGAAATACCGGCTACCATCTTCTTAATCGGTACACCTGCTGCCATTAAAGATAAAGTAGATGCACAGATACTTGCCTGAGAAGTAGAACCGTTGGATTCAAAAGTTTCAGATACTGTACGGATTGCATACGGGAATTCTTCTACGTTTGGAATCACCGGCACCAATGCTCTTTCTGCCAAAGCTCCGTGTCCGATCTCACGGCGTCCCGGTCCTCTGGATGGCTTTGTCTCACCTACAGAGTAGGACGGGAAATTATAGTGGTGCATATAGCGTTTGCTTACTTCAAATTCATCTAAGCCATCCAGTCTCTGTGCTTCTGACAATGGAGCCAGCGTGGTAACGGTACAAATCTGAGTCTGGCCTCTGGTAAACATCGCGGAGCCATGTACTCTCGGAATCAAATCCACTTCTGCTGCCAAAGGACGAATCTGTGTAATAGCTCTTCCATCCGGACGTTTGTGGTCTTTTAAAATCATTTTGCGGACGGTTTTCTTCTGGTACTGGTAAACAGCTTCGCTCAGTACAGCCAGCCATTCTTCGTTGTCTGCAAAAGCCTCTTCCAGTTTTTCCGTAATCGCGCGGATGTTTTCTTCTCTCACCTGCTTTTCATCTGTAAAGACTGCTTTTTCCATTTCTTCCGGAGTTACAATCTCTTTTATAGCTGCAAACAGTTCTTCCGGAACTGCACAGCTTTCATAAGTGTGTTTTTCTTTTCCGCATTCTGCAACAATTTTATCAATAAATGCAATGATTTCCTGATTTACTTCGTGGGCTTTGAAAATTGCCTCAATCATTTTTGCTTCTGGAATTTCATTTGCACCGGCTTCTATCATGATAACTTTTTCTCTGGTAGACGCAACCGTAAGCTGTAAATCAGAGATTTCTTTCTGAGCCAGAGACGGATTTACCACCAGTTCCCCGTTTACCATACCCATCTGTGTAGCCGCACATGGTCCGTCAAAAGGAATGTCCGAAATACAGGTCGCAATAGAAGACCCCAGCATAGCTACGACTTCCGGATTGCATTCTGTGTCCACAGCCATAACCATGTTATTTAAGGTTACGTCATTTCTGTAATCCTTTGGAAACAGAGGACGCATAGGACGGTCAATAACACGGGAAGTCAGAATCGCATGTTCACTTGCTTTTCCCTCTCTTTTGTTAAATCCTCCCGGAATTTTGCCTACCGCGTACATTTTTTCTTCATACTCTACACTTAATGGGAAGAAGTCAATTCCTTCTCTTGGTTTGTCAGACGCGGTTGCAGTAGATAATACCGTGGTATCCCCATAACGCATAAATGCTGCGCCATTGGCCTGTTTTGCAACACGTCCGATGTCTACGGTCAGGGTTCTTCCTGCCAGTTCCATTGAAAAACTCTTATACATATTTTTTCTCCTTTTCATTTCTCACAGCAATTTCTGTCCGAAACAACTAAAAAACACATTTCCCAATCTGGAAATGTACTTTTCAGTGGTCTCGGCATCAGAATTTCTTGTGCTGTTTTATTTCGCTTCTTACGGTAAAAACAGGGCGGGAATCCTCCCGCCCCGTCTTCTGGTTCTGATTATTTTCTAAGACCTAAACGCTCAATTAAAGCACGGTATCTTTCAATATCAGTTTTCTTCAGATATGCAAGTAATCCACGTCTCTGACCTACCATTTTCAGAAGACCTCTTCTGGAGTGATGGTCTTTGTGGTTCACTTTCAGGTGCTCTGTAAGTTCCTGAATTCTTGCTGTCAGTACAGCTACCTGTACTTCCGGTGAACCTGTATCGCCTGGTGTTCTTGCGTATTCTGCCATAATAGCCTGTTTCTTTTCTTTAGAAATCATGTTTGTTGTCCTCCATATTTTTCATTTATCGCCTGTGATTAAGGAGCGGTTGGAGATTCCTGCTTCTGAACCACGGCTGTCTTCAACGTTTTGAGTATAGCATATACCCAGAGGAATGTAAAGACAAAACTTTCGCTTTTTCTATGCAATCTTATAGCCGGCCTGCACAAAAGCCCGTTCCAGTTTATTCACCCTCTCGGTAAGATATTCCACCTTTACTTCGTAAACGCTGTTCGTATCTGCCGCTTTTATAGAATGATTCAGTTTTTCCATTAAAGACAGGTGATTTTCTGCCAGAATGGAAATGGCTCTGTTCGTAAAATTTTCCAGTTCTACTCTCGTTTCCTTCAAAGTTGCTTCTACGACGCTCATTCTGCCTTCCAGAGAGGATACCCTCTCTTTCAATTCGCTGACATCCTCCTTCAACTGCGCCACGTCTGTTTTAAGCTGTGCCACATCTGTCTTCAATTCGCTGACGTCTTCCCTCAGTCCCCCCAGTTCTTTTCTGAATTCACTCATCTGCTCTAAGAGCAAATCCAATTTCTGACTATCTGTCATAATAAGAGCCTCCTTGTATTTTTTCTTGTCGTCCTATGCAAGGATTTCTCTTTTGTAAAATATTTCTGTATATAATACTACCATGGAGTTCTGAAAAAATCCATCCGCAAACATTCACAATTCGACAAAAAATATAGCTGTATTTTACGTTTGCAAAAAGTGATATTGCACAAACTCATTTTTATATTTCCTTCTGCTTTTTCAGGAACCGGAAAGTACCCTTACCGCCCATACCGCATTTTCCCAATATACATTTGACACCTTAATTCCCGTAGCCGCGCTGCTGGCATGCACCACCTGGCCGTTTCCAATGTACAAAACCACATGATAAATACTGCCTCCATCTGCATAAAAAATCAAATCTCCCGGCTGGGCCTCCTCTACTGCAATCTTTGTCCCTGCCTGCGCCTGATCCGCCGCCACTCGGGGAAGAGAAACTCCAAAATTCCGATATACGCTCTGGACAAACCCGGAACAGTCCGCTCCGTTTGTAAGGCTTGTCCCTCCCCATACATAGGGATTTCCCACAAACTGCAGGGCATATGCAGCAACCATTTCACCTTTTCCGCTGATTTCTGCGGAAGTTTTTGCTGCCTGAGCCTCTGCCTGCTGACCGTCTGTAGCTTGACGTGAAATCCTATATGCATACACAGGCTCCTTCTTCTGAGTCAGCGCCAGATATTCTTTCTGTGTAACTCCCGTAATCAGATAGTCTTTAAACACATATCCTTCAATTCCGTCTGATATAATACGGCACCAATCTCCCGCATCTTCCAGTACCTTGCAGCAACCTTCCTTGGGAAGCTGTGCAGACACTCCATACTCTGTTCCCGCTCCGGTACGGATATTCAGACAGGTATTGACCTTTGCATATGCCACCCGTTCTTCTCCCTCCTGGGGCATTGCCAAAACCTCTGTACTTCCCATAAACATTCCTACAGCCAGGAAACCTGCTGCCAGCATACTTTTTTTATATGTTTTTCTGCTTTCTTTACCGTCTTTCCCTTTTTGAATACTTTCCCTATTTTCCTTTTTCCGCATAACATACTCCTTTTTTATTTTTATGAAATGAAAAAAGCCCAAGGTTTGCGTTCCTCAGGCTTATCTTTTGTATATTATACGCTTTTTATGATTTTGGTTTGTACTCTGTACTACATTCTGCACTCGTTTAGGACTGTTATGTAAAAAATTTCTTAAAAATCCTTCTTCTATCATAAGCGAAATTTCCATACTTGTCCATATCATTTTTGAAAAAACGCTCGACCTGTTTCTACATCCTGGTTGAGCTGCTTTTTCAAATCTTCCAGAGAATCAAATTTCTTTTCCGGGCGCAGATACTGATAAAAGCGAACTTCTGCTTCCTGCCCGTACAAATTTTCATTGCAGCAGAAAAGATAGGTTTCCACTCCCAGGAAATTTTCCCGCACCGTAGGTTTATACCCTACGTTGGTGATACCCTCATAAATTTTCCCGTTTATCAGAGATTTGGTAATATAGACCCCATTGGGTGGAAACTTCTTGATTTCCGGCGGAATCAGATTGGCGGTAGGAACACCGATAGTTCTTCCAAGCTGTCTTCCATGGACAATCTCACCTCTGGTAAAATAGGTATATCCCAAAAGCCCATTGACTTTTTCCATATTTCCCTTTTCCAGTTCTTCCCGAATATACGTACTGCTGATATCTCTGGAACCATCTTTTTCCTTTTCCACAATTTCCACAGTAAATCCGTACTCTTTTCCAAGCTTCTGCAGCATTTGAGGATTTCCGCTTGTGTCCAAAACGAAAATCCGGACCTACAGCCAGATATTCTGCATGCAGCCGCTCTACCAGATATTCTTTTACAAACTGTTCCGGCTCCATGTGCATCAGTTCCTCTGTGAAAGGACACTCCGCCAGAATATCTACCCCTCTTTCTTCGGCAAGCTCCCGCCTCTCTTCATAGGTAAGCAGAAATTTAGGAGGAACTTTCAATATATAAGAGCGGGGAGAAACATCAAAAGTAGAGACCACAGCCCGGCAGTCTTCTCTGCGTTTTTCACTAATGCAGTGAATCAGCTTCTGGTGCCCTCTGTGCAGTCCATCAAATTTTCCCAGCGTCACGGCGCTTCGTACTCCCTGTTCCAAATGAGGAATTTCTGTTGTATAAATCATAACTGCTCCTTCATGTCGTTTTCTGTAAAGTCCCGGCAGAATGAAAGTCTTCAGGGGAAGAAAAAATCGTCACCGGCTTATACTGTCCTTTTACTTCCTGCCACTCATAAAGTCCCACAAAGATTCCTGTTTCTGTATACATACGCACCCTGCCTGTATGTTCCGGCTTTTCTGCCGGAATGGCATTGCCGTTTTTCAGCATTTTTGTAAAAGTTTCTGCCGCATAAAAAGCAGGATAGTCTGCAAACATTTCTTCCACTGAAACAATTGCTTCCTCCAGCTTTCCCTGGATTTTTTTTTCTTCAATCGCAGACAGTTTCAGACTGTCCTGAATGTCAAACCGGTCTACTCTGGTACGCAGCAGACTTTCCATACAGCCCATGCAGCCCAGTTTTTCCCCTATATCATGACATAATGTCCGTATGTAAGTTCCTTTGGAGCAGGTAACAGAGAATCGGACAAAAGGCAGTTCCATAGACAGAATACGAATTTCATAAAAAGTGACGGGTCGTGGCTGCCGTTCCACTTCAATGCCTTCTCTTGCCAGTTCATACAGCTTCTTTCCCTTGACCTTCAGCGCGGAATACATGGGAGGAATCTGCATCTGTTCTCCCACAAAGCTTTCCATGCAAGCCCGTACTTCCTCCTGCGAAACACGCACCTCGCACTCCCGCTTTACAACGCCCGAAATATCCTGTGTATCGGTATCCAGACCCAAATGCAGAACCGCTTCATATGTTTTACGCTTATCCGTCAGCAGCCCGCACAGCTTAGTTCCTTTTCCCAGACAAACGGGAAGCACTCCCTCTGCGTCTGGGTCCAGTGTTCCTGTATGTCCGATTTTTTTCTGGTGCAGAATTCCACGAAGTCTGGCAACCACATCATGGGAAGTATATCCCTTTTCCTTATACACGTTGATAATTCCGTTTATCATTTGCTCTCACATCTTTCCGGCAGCCGCTTTTCTATGCAGCGCAGCAGATTATTGATAACATCATAAGCAGACCCTTGAAGCGTACAGCCTGCTGCCATAACATGACCGCCTCCGCCAAAATAAGAAGCCACTTCATTGACGTCCACCTTTCCGTTTGAACGAAGGCTGACTTTAAATTCCTGTACCTTCTGTTCATACAGGAACACGGCCACTTCAACACCTGCGGTTACACGAAGCTGCTGTACAATGCCGTCCAGATCCTTTGGCTCTACATGATAAAAATCCATATCCTTTCTGCGAACAACGCCAATGATACACTGTCCATCTAAAACCAGAAGGCTTTCCATCAGGCATCTTCCCAGAATCTGATTCTGTATATAAGTTTTTTCATAAAAAGATTTATCTACGATTTTAGAAAAATCAATTCCCTTTTCCATTAATTCCGCGGCAATCCGCATCGTTTGAGGCGAAGTACAGGAATACTGAAAAACCCCTGTGTCATTGGCAATGCCTGTATACAGGGCTTCTGCCACTGGCTTTGTCACTTTTTCCTTTTCCAGAAGTGTATACAAAACCTCAGAAGCAGAACTGGCCTCCGGCTGAATCACATTGATTTCTGCAAACCCTTTATTACTGATATGATGGTCAATGCAAATGGTTTTTTTGGCTGCCTCAAATGCCTCCAGAGCCACGCCCATACGATTTTTCACACTGGTATCCAGCACGAAAAACACATCATAGATTTTTTCTTCTGTATAAGCAGTCTTGATCTCCTCTGTTCCCTGCAGAAACAGCAGACTTTCCTTTGGGGACTCCAGATAAATATCGGTTTCGATTTCCGGGTAATTCTCTTTCAGATATAAATACAATCCCATACAGGCCCCCACGCAGTCACCATCCGGACGTACATGTCCGGCAATGGCTGCTGTGCGGATTCCCGTTAATTCACTGGTTATCTTCTCCATCTTCCAAAACCTCCTGTTCACCCGCATGTCCGGTCACCTCATCAATGAGTTTCGACATGGTAACTCCATATTCAATGGATTCGTCCAGAATAAAACGGATTTCCGGAGTATTTCTAAGATTAATACGTTTTGCAAGCTGTCTGCGGATATAACCTTCTGCGCTCTTTAAGCCTGCAATGGTATTTTTCTTCGCTTCTCCGTCTCCCAGAACACTGATATAGGCTCTGCAGGTTTTTAAATCCGGCGCCACCTCTACCGCTGTCACAGAGGTCATGGGGTGGATGCGCGGGTCTTTGATTCCTTCCCGGATTAAATTCGCCAGCTCATGCTGTACTTCTGCATTTACCCGGGTATTTTTAATACTGTTTTTTCTCATATTCTACTTCCTGTTCCGGCGAAAGTTTCCAGCCCTTTGCTGTCTGGCAGCCTATCTCGGAACTTCCACCATAATATATGCTTCTACTTTGTCTTCTTCTTTAATATCGTTGAAATCTTCAAATACCAGACCACATTCATAGCCTGCTTTGACTTCCTTCACATCATCTTTAAAACGCTTCAGAGACGCCAGCGCACCTTCAAAAATCTGCTCGCCCTCTCTGGTGATACGAACCTTGCAGTTTCTCTGGAAAATACCGTCCAGCACATAAGAACCTGCGATGTTGCCCACACCGGAAGCCTTGAATATCTGACGCACTTCTGCGTGTCCGATGACTTTTTCTTCAAATACAGGGTCTAACATACCCTTCATAGCTGCCTCTACATCCTCAATAGCCTGGTAGATAACGCGGTACAGACGCAAATCCACACCTTCCTGCTCTGCCACAGATTTGGCCGTAGCGTCCGGACGCACGTTAAAACCAATGATAATGGCATTGGATGCGCTGGCCAGGGTTACGTCGGATTCGGTAATGGAACCAACACCGCCGTGGATAACTTTTACCACAACCTCTTCGTTGGAAAGTTTTACCAGACTCTGTTTTACGGCTTCTACAGAACCCTGTACGTCTGCTTTTACAATAATCGGCAGTTCTTTTAAATTGCCTGCCTGAATCTGGCTGAACAGATCGTCCAGAGACATTTTTGCCTTGGTTTCTTCCAGCAGACGGTTTTTATTTTCAGAAACAAAGGTTGCCGCAAAGTTTTTGGCTTCCTTGTCGTTTTCTGTCACCACCAGGATTTCTCCTGCATTTGGCACATCGCTGAGTCCCAGAATTTCCACTGGAGTGGAAGGACCTGCTTCTTTTACCTTTCTTCCCTTATCGTCAATCATGGCACGGACTTTACCTGAACTTGCGCCTGCTGCAATAAAGTCTCCCACACGAAGGGTACCTTTCTGTACCAGAATGGTTGCCACAGGGCCTTTTCCTTTATCCAGCTCTGCTTCAATAACCAGACCTCTGGCTCTTCTGTTTGGATTTGCCTTTAATTCCCCAACCTCTGCAGTCAGAAGAATCATTTCCAGAAGATTGTCAATGCCTTCTCCTGTGTGTGCGGATACCGGTGCAAAAATGGTGCTTCCGCCCCAATCCTCCGGAATCAGTTCGTATTCGGATAATTCCTGTTTTACTCTTTCAATATTTGCGCTTGGTTTATCAATCTTGTTGATGGCAACAATGATTTCTACTCCTGCTGCTTTTGCATGGTTGATAGCTTCTACCGTCTGCGGCATAACACCGTCGTCTGCAGCAACTACTAAAATGGCAATGTCTGTGGCATTGGCGCCGCGCATACGCATCGCTGTAAACGCCTCATGTCCCGGTGTATCCAGGAAGGTAATCTTCTGCCCATCTACATTTACCATGTACGCGCCAATGTGCTGGGTAATACCTCCGGCTTCCCGGTCTGTCACATGTGTCTTTCGGATACAGTCAAGAAGAGAAGTTTTCCCGTGGTCAACGTGACCCATAACACAGACAACAGGCGGTCTGGAAACCAGTGTGCTTTCGTCTTCTTCGTCTTCTTTCAGAAGTTCTTCGATAACGTCCACCTTTTCTTCCTGCTCTGCAATAATGTCATAATCCAGTGCAATTTCCTGTGCTTTTTCAAAGTCGATTTCATGGTTTACGGTAACCATAACGCCTTCCAGGAACAGTTTTTTCACAATGACAGACGGCTGCATTTTCATCTTTTCAGCCAGTTCACGAATGGTCATTTTTTCTGGAAGTGTGATTTCCTTTACTTCCTCTCTCTTTTCTTCCTTCGGATGGGTTACCGGTTTCTGCAGCTGCATAGCCTTTGGAATTCTCTGGGTCTGACGGCGGCCTCCCTGATTCGGGCGCTTGCTCTGATTCTGGTAATCATCCCTCTTATTGTCTTTTTTCTTATTTTCTCTGTTGGCCTTGCGGCTGTCTTTTTCTACAAACTCCAGCTTCGGTGCATCAAACTTGCTGCCCTGCTCTCTTCTGCCTTCGTTTCTTCCTCCGAAACGATTGTTGGAACGCTCTCCATTGTTATTTCCATTGTAACGGTTGTTGGAACGTTCTCCGTTGTTGTTTCCATTGTAGCGGTTGTTGGAGCGGTTATCCCCGTTATTCCGGTTGTTGGAACGATTCTCTCCATTATTATTGCTGTTATAACGGTTATTATTCGGACGGCCTTCTCCGTTTCCGTTGTTATTATTATAGCGATTATTATTTGGACGGTTGTTTCTGTTCTCCTGTCTCATGGATTCCTGTGTACCTCTGTTTTCTCCCTGCCGGTTATTCTGACGTTTTTCATTGTTTTTCTGTTCCTGACTGTCATTTGCCTGACGCTGGGGTTTCTGTCTGTGCTCTGGCATATGACTGGCATTCTGAGGGCGGAACACCTGAATGATTTTTTTCTTTGGTTTTTCACCGTCTTCCTGCTTAGCAGCATTTCCACCTGCAGAAGAGACATTTCCCTTTCTGTAATTTGCTCTTACCATATCGGCCTGTGATTCATCCACATTGCTCATATGGCTTTTTAACTCTATATTTTTGGATTTCAGAAAATCTAAAATCTCCTTATTGCTTTTGTTTAACTCTTTTGCGAGTTCGTAAACCCTTGACATATATTGCCCTCCTTCTACGTGTTAATGTCCTGTTTTTTCCAGCTTTTTCACCATTGCCACAGCAAAATTTTCATCTGTCAGCGCTAATGACGCCCGATATTCTTTTCCTATGGCGCTTCCCAACTCCTCCTTTGTTCCAATCCTATAAAAAGGTACTTCGTAATACGTACACATATCTTTGAATTTTTTTCTTGTGTTGTCCGATGCGTCCTCTGCCACAAGCACCAGAAAAGCCTTTCCTGACTTTACTGCATTTTCTGTGGCAAACTCTCCGCTGACAATCTTTCCGGCCTTTGCCGCAAGTCCCAGAAGGGACAGCTCTCTATAACTGTTCAAGCTTTTCAAACTCCTTTGTCAGGCTTTCATACACTTCTTTTGGTATGGCTGTTTTTAAAGACCGCTCCAGCCCTTTATTTTTTATGGCTTTCTCCAGACATCCTTTGTCAAAACACAAATACGCTCCTCTTCCGTTTTTACGTCCTGTAGCGTCCAGAATAATTTCATCCTCCGTTGTCTTTAAAACACGGAGCATTTCTTTTTTACTCTTCATTTCCCCACAGCCCACGCATTTGCGCATAGGAATTTTCCGTACTGTACTCATAGCGCCACCTTACTCTTCCATTTCTTCTTCCAGATCTGCGTATGCTTCTGCAGCGTCCTCTGACTCCTCTGCATAGTCCTCTTCTGTATAATTCTGTGCCGGTTCTTCCTCTGCATACTCCTGAGATTCTTCCCCGTTTTCGTAATACTGGAAGTCGCCGGCTTCTCTGGCCTGTGTTTCACTCTTAATATCAATCTTGAAGCCTGTTAGTCTGGCTGCCAGTCTGGCATTCTGTCCTTCTTTGCCAATAGCCAGGGATAGCTGAAAATCCGGTACGATAACCATAGCTGTTTTCTCTTCCGGGTCTGCCATAACAGAGATAACCTTTGCCGGGCTCAACGCATTTTCAATCAACAGAGCGGGGTTGTCACTCCAGTTGATAATATCAATTTTTTCGCCTCTTAATTCCTCTACAATAGAATTGACTCTGGCGCCGTTCATACCAACGCATGCACCAACCGGGTCTACATCCGGGTCATTGCTCCATACGGCGATTTTGGTACGGGAACCGGCTTCTCTGGCAATGCTCTTAATTTCAACCGTTCCGTCCTTCACTTCCGTAACCTCTGCTTCAAAGAGACGTTTTACCAGTTCCGGATGGGTTCTGGAAACCAGAATCTTCGGTCCCTTTGGTGTGTCCTTGACTTCCAGAATATACAGTTTGATTCTCTCTGTAGGCTGGAATACTTCTGTCTTCACCTGCTCGTTTTCTGTCAGAACCGCATCGGCCTTGCCAAGATTAATGCTGTAGTTTCTTCCCATGCTTCTCTGTACAATACCAGTGACAATATCACGTTCTTTTCCGTAATACTGGTTAAAGATTACTTTTCTTTCTTCTTCGCGGATTTTCTGCAGAATCACGTTCTTGGCATTCTGTGTGGCAATACGTCCGAATTCCTTTGATTTTACTTCCACATTCACCACATCTCCCAGAGCATACTGGGAATTCATCATCTTTGCATCTGCCAGACTGATTTCTGTCACAGGGTCCATAACTTCTTCTACTACGGTTTTTTCAGCAAACACACTGAAATCACAGGTCTCATGGTTAATATTGACCTTGATGTTGTCTGCCTTTCCAAAATGATTTTTGCACGCCTGAAGCAAAGACTGCTCAATCGCCTCCAATAATGTGTCTTTGCTGATGGATTTTTCTTTTTCCAGAATATTCAGCGCTTCTAATAACTCTGTGTTCATTTTTTTATTTCCTCCTAAACTCTCTATGGTTCTATGGTTTTAAAAATCAAAAGCAAGACGTATCAGTGCAATGTCTGATTTCTGGAAGGTTTTTTCTTCTCCCTCACAATCAATGGTTACACTGTTTTCATCATATGCCGTCAAGATTCCATAAAATTCCTTTTCCCTGTTCACTGCGCGGTAGGTTCTGATTTCCAGTTCCTTTCCCATGCTTCGTTTGTAATCCTTCTCTTTTTTCAAAGGTCTTCCAAGCCCCGGAGAACTGACTTCCATAATATAAGTATCCTCAATAAAGTCTTCTTCATCCAGTTTCTCGGAAAAGGCCCGGCTGACCACCTCACAGTCTTCCACTGTAATTCCCTGGGGTTTATCAATGTATGCCCGCAGATAAAAGCTGCTGCCTTCCTTTACATATTCCACGTCTACCAGTTCAAAACCATGAGCAGCCACAATGGGCTCAATGAGCGCTTCTGCTTTCTGTTCATATATTTCTTTCTTACTCACGTTTTCACCTTCCTTCGGCTTGTCATTCACACTTACATCCTTTGCACAAATGATAAGAGTGGACCCTTTGGCCCACTCTTATGCTATCGTTATTATCTAGTTCTCTAATAGGATAACACTATTTACCGGAACTTGCAAGTTCTTTTTTGGCAGGCATACTCCAGACCAGTACCAACAGCCTGTCCGAGCCCCCGGAATAGATGTCCCAGGAAATTCCCTCTCCCGGCCGGAGTACAGAGGCATTCTGTGCCGCATCCTGAACCAGACTTCCATTTACCAGAGCTTCCGCTGCCTGGTCATAGGCTTCCTGACTGCCGAAATACAGCTCCGTCTTCCGGGCTCCTGCATTCATATCCCTTAACAGGACATTATAAATCTGGTTGTAATCATAGCTGTCATACCAGCAGCCCGCATTTTTGTAATAATTATAGCTGTCATCCTCGCATACAGGAAGCGGAATATCATCGTTAGGAATATGAGTTTCTCCCAGAAATTCCCCTGTGCAGCACAGATAGCTGTAATAAATCTCCACTTCTGCCTGGCTTTCATCCTCATAGTTAGGATTTCCCCAGGTCGTATCCACATAGTAATACTTTTCTCCTATTTTCACCAGATTCCATGCATGACTGGAATTTTCTTCATCGGCTATCTCTCCCACAACCAGCGTGCAGAAAATGCCCATTTTATTCAGGAGATACTGCGTCGCTTTGGAATAACCCATACAGACTGTTTTTCCGCCCAGAAACACACTGCGGATATTCTGATTGTCCGGACTGTTTTCATCATAACTGACATTTCGAATCAAAAGCTCATAGACCGCCTTGATTTTCCCGTAAGTATCTGTTTCCCGGGGAATGGTTTCCAGCCATTCTTCCGCCTTTTCCTCTATCTGCCGCTTCAAATCCTGGGCTTCTTTTTTACTTACCAGATAAGTGGGCGCAATTTTCATGCCCGCGGAAGAACCGTCGCTCCATTCTTCTTCCCAGTACTGAAAAGCTCCGTCTGTCCAGAAATATTCCGGGTGGTCAATCATCGCCATATTAACAATCACAGACAGCCGTTCCTCAGAAACCGGCGACAGGGAAATTTCCTCCTGAAATTCCTCCAGCCCTTTGATAAACTGACGGTAAATCTTCTGCTCTTCCTCCAGCAGCGACTGATATCCATAGTATAAGGCAGTCTGGGACTCCTCCAGTTCCTTTTCCGGAAGGTCTTCATTCAAAAGCTGTCCTATGGTAATCTCTGTTTCCTTTTCCTTTGAAAAAGCTTCCTTCCACGCTCCGGCACTGCAGCCTGCCATGCTTTGTGCCAGCAGAACCGCCGCAAACAGTATTCCCCATCTGTTCCCTTTTCTTTTCAAATCGCACCTCTTCTTTTCCCGGATGCAGAATCAGACACGCACCTTGGTTCCCTTTGTGTCTCTTTTTGCCAGCTTCAATTTGTTCAGTACCATGGTTTTTTCTTTGTACACAACCTCATAGTCTGTTCTGCTTTCCAGCATATAGGCATGTTCCACTTCATCTTTCTCATCCATACGGATGGCTCTGACCCCCAGAGCATTTCTCTTTTTCTCCGGAATTTCCTCTTTTAAAAATTTCAGGAAATATCCATTCTTTGTCTGCAGTACCACATACTCCATAGGTCCGGCATTCTGCACCAGAATTACTTTATCCCCTTCCCCCAGCTTCGTAGCGGCAATGGTTCTCTTGGTTACATCAAACTCAGTTCCGTCTACCAGTTTTATCATCCCCTGCGCTGTCATAAAACAAATCTTTGCCTCTTTTAGCGCTGACTGGGCTCCTACAAATACAATCTGCTCCGTACTGCTGTCATAATTGCTCACATTATCTACCGGAGTCCCCTTATCCCGCAGCTTTCCATAGGGCAAATCCAGCACCTTTACCAAATGCATACGCCCGGAGTCCGTAAAGAGACAAATCTTGTCTGTATTCATACAGGAAAATACATATTTATGCTCACTGTCTGCTGTTTCCTTATTGCGCTCATAAATCCCCTTGTCCATAGTACGCACATAACCAAAACGGTCCATAAGGAACACAACTTCCATCTCTTCGATTTTCTTCTCTTCATAAACAGCTTCTGCTGCATTTTCCACAGATGTTCTTCTGGGCCTGCCGTATTCCTTTTTTATCTGCTGCAGTTCTTTTATAATCACTTCTGCCATGGAATCATAGTGGTTTAAAATATCTTCGTACCGGGCAATTTTTTTCAGGGTTTCTGCATGTTCTGCCACCAGAGTCTCCATTTCCAGTCCAATGAGTTTATAAAGGCGCATATCCAGAATCGCCCCTGCCTGGCGTTCCGTAAAGCGCAGTTTTTTCGCCTGGCGCTCACTGGTCTTTGTCTTAAAGCGAATACCTTCCGTAATGCCGCTGATAAGGCAGTTTTTTACCTGCTCTCTGCTCTTGCTGCCTCTTAAAATTTCAATAATCAAATCAATGACATCGCAGGCCTGTATGAGTCCTTCCTGAATCTCCTGGTTTTCCCTTTCTTTTTTCAGAAGATTGTTATATTTTCTGGTCGTCACCTCAAACTGGAAATCCACATGATGCTCAATAATCTGCTTTAATCCCAGTGTTTCCGGTCTTCCCTGCGCCACGGCCAGCATATTTACCCCAAAGGTATCTTCCAGCCTGGTCTTTTTATAAAGCATATTGGTGAGATTTTCAATATCCGCGCCCTTTTTCAATTCCAGCACAATACGGATTCCCTCTTTGGAGGACTGATTGGAAATATCGGCAATATCCGTGGTCTTCTTTGTCTCACTGAGCGCTGCCACATCATTTAAAAATTTACCAATGTTGGCGCCTATCATAGGATAGGGAATTTCCGTAATCACCAACAGGTTTTTCCCATTCTTTCCCTTTTCGATTTCCACCTTTCCTCTGACTTTTATCTTTCCGGTTCCGCTCTCATAAATAGAAAGCAATTCATCCTTATTGACCACAATGCCGCCGGTGGGAAAATCCGGTCCCTTTACATAATTCATCAGTTCCCGGGTCGTAATCTCATGGTTCTTCATATAGGCAATAACGCCGTCCAGTACCTCTCCCAGATTGTGAGGCGGAATACTGGTTGCCATACCTACCGCAATGCCGTCCGCACCGTTTACCAGAAGGTTTGGCACACGCACCGGAAGTACCTCCGGCTCTTTCTCTGTCTCGTCAAAGTTAGACACAAAATCTACTACATTTTTATCCAAATCCCCCAGATAGACTTCCTGGGTAATTTTCTGCAGCCTTGCTTCCGTATATCGCATGGCCGCCGCACCATCCCCTTCAATAGACCCAAAATTTCCATGTCCATCCACCAGAGGCTGTCCTTTTTTAAAATCCTGAGCCATAACCACCAGGGCTTCATAAATAGAACTGTCCCCATGGGGGTGATATTTACCCATAGTGTCTCCTACAATACGGGCACACTTCCGGTAAGGCCGGTCATAACGGATTCCCAGTTCATACATATCGTACAGAGTCCTTCTCTGTACCGGTTTTAACCCGTCCCGTACATCCGGCAGGGCACGGGCGATGATAACACTCATAGCATAGTCAATATACGACTTCTGCATGATTTCCGAATACTCGGTTCTGATAATATTATCCTGATTTTCAGCCATACTGCTTCTCCTATATATCTAATTCCGCGTCACGGGCATGTTCATAAATAAACGCCTTTCTGGGAGGCACTTCGGTTCCCATCAGCACTTCCGTCACCTCAGAGGCCATTCTCGCGTCTTCGATTTCCACCAGACGCAGCATACGGGTCTCCGGGTTTAACGTAGTTTCCCAGAGCTGCTGGGCGTCCATTTCTCCCAGACCTTTGTATCTCTGGAGAGTAAACGGCCCTTTATGCCTCTTTCTGTAATGTTCCAGCGCTTTGTCGTCATAGAGGTATTCTTCTTTTCCCTTAGACGGCATGGCTTTATACAGAGGCGGCATAGCAATATATACATGTCCCTCGTAAATTAGTTCCGGCATAAAGCGGTAAAACAGCGTAAGCAGCAAGGTGGAAATATGGGCTCCGTCCACATCGGCATCGGCCATAATAATAATCTTATTGTAACGCAGCTTCGTAATATCGAAATCATTTCCGTATCCTTCCGAAAAACCGCAGCCAAAGGCATTTATCATAGTCTTAATTTCCGCGTTGGCAAGCACTTTATCAATAGTTGCCTTTTCTACATTCAAAATCTTTCCCCTGATAGGCAGAATCGCCTGAAAGCTTCTGTCTCTTGCCGTCTTAGCGCTGCCCCCAGCAGAATCTCCCTCCACAATAAAGATTTCGCAAAGCGAAGGGTCTCTCTTTTCACAGTTAGACAGTTTTCCATTGGAATCAAAGGAATATTTCTGCTTTGTCAGAAGATTCGTCTTTGCTTTTTCTTCTGTTTTTCTGATTTTTGCAGATTTTTCCGCACAGGCCAGCACGCTTTTCAGCACATCCAGATTCCGGTCAAAATACAGGACAATCTCTTCCCCCGTTACCTTGCCCGCAGCCTTAGATGCATCCTGGTTGTCCAGCTTTGTCTTGGTCTGTCCTTCAAAACGAGGCGCCGGATGTTTAATAGAAACCACAGCTGTCATCCCGTTTCGCACATCTGCCCCGGTAAAATTGGCATCCTTTTCCTTCAAAATCCCCAGTTCTCTGGCATATGTGTTCATCACAGAAGTAAACGTAGTCTTAAATCCGGTCAGATGCGTGCCGCCCTCTGAGTTATAAATATTATTGCAAAATCCCAGGACATTTTCCCGAAACTCGTTGACATACTGAAAAGCCGCTTCCACGGTGATTCCGTCACATTCCCCTTTAAAATAAACAGGTTCGTGCACCACTTCGCTCTTCTTATTCATATCTTTGATAAAGCCTACAATGCCGTCCGGCTCATGATACACAATCCTTTCCGGATTTTCTGCCCTTTTATCCTCAAATACAATTGTCAGCTCCGGATTCAAATATGCGGTCTCATGTAACCTGCTTTTCACTTCCGTAGAAGAAAATCTGGTTTTCTCAAAAATCTCTGCGTCCGGCAGAAAATTCACCAGAGTTCCTGTGGCTTTTGTCCGCCCCAGCTTAGGAAGCAGCCCGTCCTCCAGCTCTATGGTAGGCACACCTCTCTCATAGTGGTCGTGGTGCACATACCCTCCTGTACTGATTTTAATATCCAGATAAGCAGACAGGGCATTGACAACAGACGAACCCACACCATGCAGTCCGCCGCTTGTCTTGTATACAGAATCATCGAACTTTCCTCCTGCATGCAGGGTAGTGAAAACCAGACGCTCCGCAGACATTCCCTTTTCGTGCATCCCCACGGGAATTCCCCTTCCGTCATCCTCTACGGTAGCAGAGCCGTCTGCCTCCAAAGTCACCCGGATATTCTTACAAAAACCTGCCAGGTGTTCGTCCACTGCATTATCTACAATTTCATAAATCAAATGATTCAGACCTTTGCGGGAAACGCTTCCGATATACATTCCCGGACGCTTCCGCACTGCTTCCAGTCCTTCCAGCACCGTAATACTGCTGGCATCATAAGTATTCTTTTTTGCCATTTTCATTAACCTTTCTTCATCAGCTTTTTCATCAAAAATACCCCTGCAAATCCGCAGAGCAGGCCAAGTACCATACCGGCCAAAACATCTGTGGGAAAATGTACGTAAAAATACAATCTGGAAATTCCCATAAGGAAAGCCAGTACCAGACTACAAATTCCCAATTTTTTCTCTGTGAGAAGCAAAGCCCCTGCCGCCGCAAAAGAAGCCATGGTATGTCCGGAGGGGAAGGAATAATCCTTCGGAACCCGCACCAGAAGTTCTACTGTATCATTTATCCAGCAGGGACGGGGACGGGCCACCAGTGGTTTTAAAATTACATTTGCCAGAAGAAAATCCAGCACCAGGGCCAGAAGAACCGCCACCCCGCACTTGCGGAATCTTTTGGTGCACAGCAGTATCACCCCCAGCAATATCCAGAACCATCCTGCCTCTCCCAGCATGGTAACAAATGCCATAATTTTCGTAAGTACCGGATGATGCATCTCTTGCAGCATATCCAGAATCGCAAACTCCCATTCCATATTGTTGTCACCTTTCCTTGATTTTCAGACAAAGAACCCCTGCCTGAAATCTGTAAATATCTGTAAAGACTTCTGTATCATATCTCATTTCACCCATATTTTCAAATCTTTTTTCTTTGTTCTCTCATTATAGCGAACATTTGTTCTGTCTGTCAAGATGCTTTTTTACTCATTTTTACATTTTTCTATTTTTTTCAAAAAACCCCTTGACATTCTTCTTATTATCCTGTATTATGTGCAAGTACGGTTCGTTGGTCAAGCGGTTAAGACGCCGCCCTCTCAAGGCGGAATCACGGGTTCAATTCCCGTACGAGCTGTTTTTTTATGCCCTTATTTTTCCCTGTTTATATATTTGTTTTGGTAATAAGGTTGATTATCGCAATCAACACAAAATCCTGTAATTAATGCGTAATCCGGTTGTATGTATTCAACTATAACAATATATTGTTTACCTCTATACCAATAATAGTCACGGAGAGTTCCGTCATCTTCAATATACCGAAAATAAGTAATACGCTTATCTTCTTTATTCTCTAAAATAGGTCTTATCCAATGTACCCTATTAGCTCTTTCTTCACGAAATTCTCTTATTTTTCTGGAAGTTTTATACTTTCCACCTTTAATAGTACGAGTAATTACGTGAACAAACTTCTCATAGTATTGCTCAAAATCAACAGGAAGATTGTCTTTTTTGCTATTTTTATACAAATACGGTTTCACTTTTAAAGGAGTACCATCAATAATTACGGTATTCTCAAAAAAATCCCGATGAAAAATGGCATGAAGTTCATCCATTTTTTCTTGTTCCGTTTCTGCAACCCCGTCTGCAAAATACGGTTTTAAAGCTCCTAATTCATCTGCTACTGTCATTGCGCTTACGAGGTTGGTGATCAAAAATATTAAATTTGATTTCTCCCGGTTCTGTACCTTCATCCAAAACATAACCAGATTTCATTTCAATATAGTTGATCAGTTCTTTTTTTGCCAAGCTGCCATCTTTCTTCAAGTGAAGACCTCTCGCTTTATAAGTTACTGCACCTATGAAAAAATCTGCTAACTGTATAAATTGTGATTCATGGGAACGTATATGCTGAAAAGAAAGAAAAGGCGATTTACCATGAAACTTATTAGAGAAGACCTCTTGGATTTTATTAAGTTTTGCACGTCCTTTCGTATCTTTTATATCCAAAAATACACGGTAATTATTCATTGCAGAAGGATTAGTGTATGGATTGACAAGCAAGTAATAAATCATTTTATAGTAAAAATTATCATGCTCGCCGTTGTTGAAAGACAAATTGTCTAAACGGTCTTTGTACTTAACAAGAATACATCTGA
>ENA-ORRZ01001099-ORRZ01001099.1-human-gut-metagenome-genome-assembly--contig:-NODE-1099-length-19443-cov-4.283784_pt1 | contig 19443 bp, 13 predicted proteins | sample MGYA00242185_ERZ509152 | MGnify/ENA primary metagenome ERZ509152 (study PRJEB26280, sample SAMEA2338668) | human gut metagenome | biome: human gut; feature: human-associated habitat; material: faeces... | reverse complement strand
TGGTCTATGGGATACCGCTACATTTCCATTTTCCAGATTGGACTTACTGCTATTTTAATCATAAGTCTTCCTCTTTGGAAGCAATTTCAGAACAAAGGAAACACCGGACAACCTGATTCCAGTTCCGTCTGTACTTTGCCGGCCCTGACTTTAAAGCAGATTTTTCAGATTCCAGGCGCCAGAGCAATTCTTTTTGCTTTCTTCTGTTACTCTGCAATCGAACAGACATCCTCTCTCTGGGCCAGTAGTTATCTCGTTCTGCACCTGGGTTATTCTTCAGAGAAAGCAGCTGGATTCGCAAGTCTCTTCTTTATTGGAATTACTGTAGGCAGAGGTATCAGCGGTTTCATTACTTTTAAGCTAAATGACTCACAGATGATCCATCTTGGTGAAGGGATCATACTTATCGGTGTCCTCGCCATGATTTTTCCTTTTGGAAAAACAATTGCTTTAACCGGACTTATCCTCATCGGACTTGGATGTGCACCGATTTACCCATCCATTATTCACTCAACCCCCGCACATTTTGGTGCAGACAAATCTCAGTCGATTATTGGAGTACAGATGGCGTTTGCCTATATTGGAACTTGTCTGATGCCTCCATTTTTTGGCATTATTGCAAGATCCATAGATATTACACTCTTTCCAATTTATCTGGGAGTCTTTTTATGCATCATGTTCTTTATGTATGAAACAGTTATCAAAAAAACTCATATAGTATAGTTTTCTCATACCACATAACAATAAATAAAAAAGAACCAGTGGGGACACTAAAAAAGCCACAAAACTCCGTCCCCACTGGTTCTAAATATAATTCATTGCCTGATTCACGCTACTGACCCCGATCACTTCGATTCCGTCCACTTTCCCAATGGACTTCAATGTAACCGATGGCACAATACAAGTCTTAAATCCTAGTTTTTTAGCTTCTGCAACTCTCTGCTCGGGCATAGATACAGCCCTTACTTCCCCGCTTAATCCAACTTCTCCGAATACGATCGTATCTTCTGCGATTGGTTTATTCTTATAACTGGAAGCAATAGCCATTACAATGCCCAAATCAGCTGCCGGTTCATTCATACGAATCCCGCCGGCAATATTGACATAAGCATCGTAATTGGATAACGGAAGCCCCATCCTCTTTTCCAAAACTGCCATCAGCAGGTTAACACGGTTATAATCCAATCCTGCCGCAGTTCTTCTCGGCATTCCGAAATTACTCCTGCAGATCAGTGCCTGAATCTCCATCAGCATCGGTCTTGTGCCTTCCATCGCACATGCCACCACAGATCCGGCTGCATTCTCCGGCTTTCCACTCAACATGAATTCCGAAGGATTCTCTACCTCGCATAGTCCCTCTCTGCGCATCTCGAATACGCCGATCTCATTTGTTGATCCAAAACGATTCTTCACTCCTCGGAGTATCCGGTATGATGCATGCCTGTCGCCTTCAAAATAAAGTACTGTATCCACCATATGTTCCAGTACTCTCGGGCCTGCAACCGTTCCTTCCTTTGTCACATGTCCCACGATAAAAGTCGAGATATTCAGCCCCTTTGCCAGCTGCATCAGCACATGGGTAGATTCTCTTACCTGCGAAACACTTCCCGGCGCTGAGGATACTTCTTCATTGTACATCGTTTGAATCGAATCAATGATCACAAGCTCCGGATTTTGCCTCTCAATGGCAGTACGTATGGTATCCAGATTTGTTTCACATAACAACAGCATATGATCTGTAAAACTTCCCATACGATTTGCACGCAATTTGATCTGAGTCTGCGACTCCTCTCCTGAAATATATAAAATTTTTCTTGATGCCGACAGCCTCTGACACACTTGCAATAACAGGGTTGATTTTCCAATCCCCGGGTCCCCTCCGACCAGAACGAGAGAACCGGAGACGATACCTCCTCCAAGCACCCGATCCAGTTCTTTCATCCCGGTCAGCATCCTGGTATCATCCCTGGCACTGATCTGAGAAAGCGGAACTACTTCTGCTGTTTTACTCTGTTTTGCAGCTGCCGTTGTCCCGCGGCTCAATCCGGCACTCACTTTTTCTTCTGCGAATGTATTCCATTCTTTACAAACCGGACATTGCCCCAGCCATTTTGCCTCTTCATGTCCGCAATTCTGACAGAAAAAAATACTTTTCTTTCCTTTTGCCATATACTCCTCCATAAAAAAGAGCTGAACGCTGTTTTCATTCACAGCCCCAGCTCTCTGCTCTTATTGATTATAAAATGTCTTCTACTCTTGCAATCAGCATTTTTCTACTTTGACGTCCACAGCTTCCCCTTCGCTGATCTCAACACTGACACTCAGCTTTCCGCTCAGATTTGTGGTCATCTTTCCGGCTGAAACACCATCCAGAAGCACTTCGTATTCACTCTCCGGCTCAAGTTCCAGTGTAAACTGTACATCCTCCGGTGCAGAAATCTGAAAAACGACCTCTGTATCTGTGAGTTTAAAGTTCTCTACCGCACTTCCCGGAACAGATTCGTATACAAACATTCCGTTTTTTTCTAATTTTGTGATCTCTGAAAATGTCTTTACTTTATATAAGTCGCCCTCAAATTCGAAATTATCCAGCTTCGTTTTAGACGCCAGTGTATAGTCTCCAAAACTCAGTCTTCCGTCTTCTTCTGTGCGTAATAATTCTTTTACGATTGCCATTTTCCTTGTCCTCCTAGGTATTTCTGCATCCCGCCATCACTTGCGGCAAGAGCTCTTTTCTTCTGTCTGTATTATATAATATATCAAATTCTTTTTCTACTTAATTTGCATTCTTTAAGTAAAATTTTATTTCTTTTCCGGAAACTCCTGCCTCAATCTGTTCGCCCGGTTTCACTTCCCCATTCAGGATTGCTTCTGCCAGCTTATCTTCCAGCTCTGTCTGCATTGCTCTTCTAAGCGGACGCGCTCCGTATTTTGTATCTTTGCCTTTTTCCGCAATCCGTTTTTTCGCAGAATCCCTCAGGGTCAGGCTGATATCCAGCTGTGTCTTGACTCGTTTTGTAAATTCACGGCACATCAGACTGACAATCTTCTTCAAGTGCTCTTCACCCAGTGCATGGAATACGATAATCTCATCGATCCGGTTCAAAAATTCCGGACGGAAGATCATCTTCACTTCGTCCATCACATTCTGTTTCATTCTCTTGTAATCGTCTGCTTTATCTTCTTTTACTGCAAACCCGAGTTTTTTCGGATCTACGATTGCTTTCGCCCCGGCATTGGAGGTCATAATGATCACTGTATTACTGAAATCGACAACTCTTCCCTGTGAATCTGTAATACGACCGTCATCCAGCACCTGCAACAGAATGTTAAATACATCCGGATGGGCTTTTTCGATTTCATCGAATAAGATTACAGAATATGGATGGGTTCTTACTTTGTCACTGAGCTGTCCGCCTTCATCATGTCCCACGTATCCCGGAGGAGAACCGATCATCTTCGCCACAGAATGTTTTTCCATATATTCAGACATATCGACCCGGATCATGGAGTCTTCTCTTCCAAACAGTGCCTCTGCCAGAGCCTTGGAAAGCTCTGTTTTACCGACACCGGTCGGTCCGAGGAATAAGAAAGAACCAATCGGACGATTCGGGCTCTTTAATCCCACACGTCCGCGCTTCACTGCCCGCGCGACTGCGCTGACTGCTTCTTCCTGTCCGACCACTCTTTTGTGGAGTGTCTCTTCCAGTTTCTGCAATCTGTGTGCATCTGTCTCTTTTAATTTCTGTACCGGGATCTTCGTCCAGACTGACACGACATCCGCAATATCATCTCCGCTTACCTCCGGATGTGCGGATGCCTGTTTTTTGTGGAAACGTTTTCTGAGCATTTCCAGTTTTGTCTCTGCCTCTTTCTCTCTTGCATGAAAATCTGCTGCTGCCTTCATATCCCCTTTGCGGATGCTCGCTTCTTTTTGTTTTGCCAGTTCTTTCAGCTCATCTTCCATCTGCTGCAGATTGTCAGGTACTTTATAGCCTTTCAGGCTGACCTTTGAGCAAGCCTCATCCAGAACATCAATTGCTTTGTCCGGAAGATTTCTGTCTGTGATGTATTGCTTTGACAATTCTACAGCTGCCTTTAGCGCCTCTTTTGAAATTGTCACCCGGTGATGTGACTCATAACGGGATTGTAATCCCTGTAAAATCTCCATACACTGCTCTTTCGAAGGTTCTTCTACCGTGATCGGCTGGAATCTTCTCTCCAGTGCCGCATCCTTTTCGATATATTTGCGATACTCTGCAATGGTCGTTGCACCGATCAGCTGAATCTCTCCTCTGGCAAGTGAAGGTTTTAAAATACTGGAAGCATCAATGGCTCCTTCTGCGCCTCCCGCTCCGATCATGGTGTGAATCTCATCTAAAAATAAAATGCTGTTTCCATCCGCTTTCACTTCCGAAATCAGACTTTTCATGCGTTCTTCAAATTCTCCGCGGTATTTGGAGCCTGCAATCAGCGCGGGCAGATCCAGAGTCAGAACTCTTTTTCCCTTCATCCCTTCCGGAACAACTTCTGCCGCGATCCGTTCTGCAAGTCCTTCTATCACAGCGGTCTTTCCGACTCCCGGTTCTCCGATCAGACAAGGATTGTTCTTGGTGCGCCGGCTCAAAATCTGCATCAGACGATAGATTTCATCCTCTCTGCCGATCACCGGATCCAGCTTCTGGTTTCTGGCCCGCTCTACCAGGTCATAACCATATTTTTCCAGTGTATCATAGGTCGCCTCCGGGTTGTCGCTGACTACCCTCTGATTGCCCCGGACGGTGGACAACGCCTGCAAAAACCGTTCTCTGGTGATTCCATAAGTCTTAAACAGCTCCTTCATTTCCCGTCCGGGCTGCTTTAAAAGTGCTAAAAACAAATGCTCCACCGAAACGTACTCGTCTCCCATAGCCTTTGCTTCATCCTCAGCGTTAATCAGTACCTTGTTTAAATCATTGCTGATGTAAAGCTGGCCGCCGCCGCTTACCTTTGTAAGCTTCTCAATGGCCTGTTTGGCCTCATTTTTAAACATATCTCCCTGGATTCCCATTTTCGTAACCAGCTTCATGATCAGGCTGTCATCCAAGGTCAGGAGACTGTAAAGCAGATGCGGCTGATCGATCTGCTGATTGCCGTACTCATACGCCAGCTTTTCACAGCCCTGCACCGCCTCCATGGACTTTTGTGTAAATTTATTGATATTCATACGCCATTCCCCTTTCTGCTGCGGAATCGTGTTTCTGTTCTTTGTTCTATGCGTACTATAACACACATTATTAGCAGTGTCAAGAGTCGAGTGCTAATTTTTTTACAGAATCCATTATATGCAGACACCCGCCGGCCGGAACGATTCCAACAGGCGGGTGCAAAAGAAATTATTTACTTTTTAAGTCCTAATGCTTTAATGGTCTTGGCTGTTAATGTACCCTCATAGATCACAGTAGCCGTATCTCCGGTCTTTAAGCCGTCAAACATCCCATCTTCTCCCACAAATGAAAAGAAGGTATTTTCCGGATCCTCTGTATCCAGAACCACATGATTGCTCTCTGCCTCTGCTACGGTACCGGTAAGGGTCTTAATTCCCGCGTCCTCTGTATCTCTGGCGTCTGCAGTCACGATCTTTGTAGCGACTGCGGGAACTTCCTCATCTTCCAGATCTCCATAATATGTAATATCTGCCTCTGTTCCGGCCTTGACGCCGTCCTTTGTGACCGTCTGGGCAATGAGGGTATTTAAGGTATAGGAACCGTCCTCCGTCTTTAAAACAAGGCTTCCATCTTCTGTGCTTTCAATGGTTCCCGTAATTGTCAGATCATCCTCCTCAGCAGCTTCCTCCTCGGCTTCCTCTGCTGCGGAAATCACAATATCAACCTCTACGGCCTTTGCCGGCGTTTCTCCCAGCGCTCCTGTGTAGTAAACATCTACCTCATCACCTTCACCGATCGCCTCTGCTCCGGTAAGCTCTGCTCCGGACACGTCAAATCCGGCTTCTGCTCCGGCATCATCTGTTACTGTAATAACCGTATCCTCTACTGTCTTTACAATACCGTAAAAGTTCTCCGTCTCTGCCTCCTCTTCCTCGGAAGAAGCCTCTGCCGTGGTTGTCTCTGCTGCCGAAGACGCGGCTGTCGTAGCCGTTGCTGCCTCAGTCTCTTTTTTCTGAGATGAACAGGCAGTCATTCCAAGGGCAGCTGCCATCACTGCGATCATAAAATATTTTCTTTTCATAAATAAACTCTCCTCTCCATACATTTCTGTATACACGATACATATTACTACGCAATCTGTGTTTTTACTATGTATTTTCTTTGAAATTTTCTTTAGAATTCTATAAAAAAATCATTAAGCCTTAATTATATTTCAGCTCCTCTTCCTGGCTTTTACGCCTGTTTTTCCCTGTGAAATACAGAAGAATCCCCAACAATACGCCCGAAACTCCCAATGCAGCCGTAACAGTCACTCCGGTTCGGATCCAGCGTAAAAATGGATCCGGCTCTTCTGCCGCTTCCGGCTCTAAAACCAATGCCTCTTCCTGCTCTTTTTCTGAATTAGAAATATTCCCCAATTCCGCAGGTTCATATACAGCGGACACCTCATAGGAAACCGGCTCCACAACCTGAACCTGTCCTCTGTATACAGCCTCGTAATCACGCAGCAGCCTCTCTCCCCTTGCCGACGCCCTGCGGCAGATCTGGCCCGTTTCATCCATAAAGCTTTCCCCATCCCAATCCATAGATGTGATATGGTAAGCCTCGGACGAAAGCCCCATTTCTCCTAAAAGAAGCTCCTGTTCTGCCAAAGCTGAATCCAGGATATCTTCCCCGGAAATTTTTATTCCACCCAATTCATATTCATCTGCTCCATAGGAATAAAATGTCACAGGCGCCTGAAAATCCTCTCTCCACTCCTCCCCCAGTACCCGACTCTCCTGCATATACAGCCGTCCTGATATCCTTGTGCCATTTTCCTCCTGTCTGCTGTCCACATAGGGTGGAAGCGTCTCTGCTCCTTCTACCTCCCGGTACACTTCCGTTTTTTCAAGCATACGGCTCCGGGAAGCTTCCGGCAGCTCACGCACCTCCCAGTCCGCCAGGCGGTAATGAATCCCATTTTCATCTGTATAGGAAGCTTCCGGCTGTTTCAACGACGGTAAGTCTTCCTCCTTCAAATTCTGTTTTAAAATAATGGAGCCCGGATGTGTCTTTTCCTCCTGATTCGGATCATACTCGATCACCTGCTCTGCAGCGGCCCAGACCGTTTTGGATGATACATTGACAGCAGTAAACATCATTCCCGCCGTGACCGCCAGACATAAAAGCTGCCTTCTGTTTTTGTATTCGTTCATATTTGTTCCCCCGTTTTGGTTTATCTGATTTACATAAAATACCTGTTTGGCTTTCCGCCTTTTGCAGTGTATTCTGCTTTTATCTAATTGCCAATGTGCGGTTCTGTTTTCAAATCAAATATCCTGGTGTGGGAGACCTTTGGAAATTTAAGAAATGAATGAATCTGATGTATAAAACCCTGAAGACTTTAGAAAATAGATCCGGACGGAGGGAACTCCGCCCGGTAAAGACATTATAAATATGTATGCTTCAAATTGCAAGTATTTTTAACGGAACTGGCTGTATTTATGTCCGGGCTGGATACCGCCCCTAAACGAAGCCAGTTCGCTGACTGTTACCAGCTGATAACCTCTGGCTGTCAGTTCAGGAATCAGAACTTCTGCCGCCTGTGCCGTTGGCTCATAAATATCATGCATCAAAATGATGTCTCCATCCTTTACCTGATCCAGAACCGTATCAATGGTTCTTTGAGCATTACGGTGCTGCCAGTCTCTCGTATCAATAGACCACATAATTGCCGGCATACCCATAGAGCCTAATACAGACAGTGATGCGCCGTCCACATATCCACCTGGCGGACGCATCAGTACCGGAGACACACCGCAGGCAGAAGCAATCTTCTGATTCACAGAACCTACCTGGCTGCGAATGCCTTCCGCCCCAATTTTTGTAAGATATTTATGATCATTGGTGTGGTTTGCGACCTCACAGCCCTGTTCGGCCATACGGCGGATCACTGCGGCATTGGCGTCCACATTGGTACCTACCATAAAGAATGTAGCCCGTCCCCCATTCTGCTGCAGGCTGTCAAGGATCCGGCTGGTAACCGAAGTCCGCGGGCCGTCATCAAAGGTCAGGGCGATCATAGGTCTGGAGGGATCGACTGCGTTCATGGCTGCCTGAGGCGCTCCGGCGTCCTTTGCCGTGATCGCAGCCCTGATTCCATCGATCCTCAGGCCGGCTCCCTCCGTACCTGCCACAGCTCCATTTAATGCCCAATCCGTCCATGTACCATTCTGATAAACCTTATAATACAGATCATATGATGCTGCAGACGCTCCATACAGCTCCATGCAGATCGCTTCCAGCGGCGCCTCAGCAGACGCATTTCCCGCCTCCGCTCCATCCTCTGCTGGATCCAGCCAGCCGGTCCCGCTTAAATTTACCTGATAGCGGATGCCTACCTGGGCATCTGCCGGAATATTGATCAGATTCGCCCTCATAGCTGCCACCCAGCTTCCATAAGGAGCCTGCAATGCCTGATTATCCGCAGCCGTACCGCTCCATCCCTGGATCGGGGAGTAAATACTGTAGTTTACCTGAAGAGGGAGGTCAGATGAGGCTGTTGAATGATCCGCTGTATCCTGAATTTCGGATCCGGCAGCGGACTGTCCGGATTCCCCCTGGGCTTCGGATCCGCCTGCCGGCTGACCTTCCGCGCTCTGTACCCCATCTGTTTCAGACGGCTTTTCCTGCTCATCGTTCTGATCTGATAGGCCCGCTGCTTCCATGCCCGGCCCGCCGGCCGGACCTGCTGCCGCCCCTACTCCCATGGTTCCTGCAAGTGCCGTCATTCCCTGGGTTCCAAACAGGATTCCCATTATGACAAGCAGCGCCAAAATCCTGCCGTTTCGTTTTAAATTGCTCATTCTTTCATTCTCCTTACTGTCTGTCGCTTCCAGTAGACCGTCCATCGCCTAAAGCCAATGGACTTCCTGCTCCATTGACCTCATGTCTCCGCTCCGAATACAGTCCGGCAGAGCATAATATATTCTTTGTAATAAAGATGTTCCTTTAAGTCATCCAATGCATCTGCAATCCCCCAGTAATACCAGGCGTGCATGGCCTTATCCTTTTCATTAAACCGCTGCCAGATTTCATCCCCAAGAACCAGATAATCCTTTGCCGTACAACGCATATTGCTGAGCTTATCCCCAAGAGCCAGGATCTTAATCTCTCTTGGAGCACTTTTCAGATGCTGTATGGTAGCTCCCTTCCGTTCCCTCCAGCTTTTTGTTTTATCCTCTGTCTCATTTGCCACCAGACAGGCTACTCTTGAACCGAAGCGCTCCCTAATCTCCTCTTCTGTCACGCCCGTATCTTCCACCACATCATGCAATAGAGCTGCCGCGATCATCTCCGGATCATCCGTAAACCCGGATACGATCACAGCTGCCTCCATCGGGTGTGTAATATACGGGATCTGTGTCCCTTTTCTGAATGTTCCATGGTGCGCCTGCGCCGCAAATGCTGCTGCTTCTTCTATCATGGCTCTGCCCCTTTTCTCGCTGGACCCCTGAGGATCATCCTGTGCCCTTCCCGTTCCGGGAATATTCTGGCATATGTAGTATCATTTTCATCATATCATATTCTGCTCCTGTTTTCATCCCTTTTCCCCACAGACTTTCTTACAACACTCTTACAAGAGCAATTTTTCCTTGTAAGACCAGACAATTTCTGCTATGCTATAGTGGTATTTTGACCAAACTTCAAAGGAGGACAAAGGCAATGGACCGCCATTCATCCTATACAGCGCCCCGCAGCGACCGTTCACCGGCCTCACGCGGCTCACGGCGCAGCCCCAAAACCAGCAATAACGGCCGTTCCGGAAATGAAAACCGGTTCCTTCACAATCTTTTATGGTATGTGCTGCCGTTTATTGTTTTCAATCTTCTTCTGCTCTTTCTGGTGACCGCTTCCCCCCGAATCGAGCTGACTGTAGGGGACACCACTGATTACAAAACCGTAGATGTTTCCCTTAAGGTAAAGTCACTGATTCCTATCCGGAAACTTACCACAACCCTGGAATCCCAGGATATTGAATTCAAAAAAGAAGGCGGCGTTTACCATGCTACCTTAACAAATAACGGCGCTCTGGAAATCTATGTGGAGGGCTGGAACGGTATGCCTGCCCGTCAAAACGAGCATATCGCAGTCTTAGATGACACAGCTCCCTCGATCGATGAAGAAACTGTAGTCATGGAAGACGGTAAACTGGAGCTGATCGCAGAGGACAGTATTTCCGGAATCAATTATGAAGCTGTTTATGCTACGGATGATGCTGGAAAACGGACAGCTCCTGTCAGCTATGACAAGGAAACCGGCCGCATTACCTTTGATCTGGAGAAAGGTTCCCTGACCGTATATCTGGAAGATATGGCCGGAAATGCAAATCAGGCCGCTTTTTCCTTAAGCACCTCCGGCATTGACACAGACAGCCGGGAAACAGATTTCCCGGAAGACGGAGAAAACGGCACAAACGGAAATAAAAAGGATGAGGGTGACGAGAAAGCTTCCAATTCCGATAAGGAAAAGACGTCCAAGAGCTCGGAAGCTGCAAAGTCTTCCAAAACTTCTAAGAGTACAGAGGCGTCTAAGTCTACCAAGGCGTCTAAGAATACGGAAACCGCTAAGGATGCAAAGGCCGCAAAGAGCACGGAAGCTACAAAATCCACGAAGGCTCCTAAGAGTACAGAGGCCACAAAATCTACCAAAGCTGCAAAGAACACAGAAACCTCAAAAACTGCTCAGACGTCCAAGAGCTCGGAAGCTGCAAAATCTGAGACAAAAGCTTCCAAAAATACAGAAACCTCGAAAGCTACATCTGCTGCGAAAGCAACAGAAGCTTCCAAATCCGCAGAGACTACCAAAGCAGCAGAGGCTTCCAAAGCTACACAGGAATCCAAACCGGCAGAATCCGCTCCTGCTTCGGAAACAATACCTGTGATTGAGCCATTGAATTGAGAGGGAGGAACTTCTCAATAATTAAAAGCTATTTATTATGAGGGTGTCGCAAAATCATCAAATTAGATGATTGAGCGATGCCCTCGCTCTATATATGAAAAAATCCGGAGAGAATTCTTTTCGTTTGGAAATTCTTCCGGATTTTTGACATACTTTAAAAAAGCCTCCATTTTTTGGCTGTTCAGGCTGTTTCTTTTACTGGGAAAAGATAACTTTCTGTGCGTTCTTTTTGGATTTTTGCATGCAGTTTATTAATGTTATACCCCATACAGAGCAAAAGAATCTCCTGTTTTACCTTGGTTTTTCCTCGAAGTAAACATCGTTGAAATTCATAATCGTTTTTCAAAACTCCAAATGCCCCTTCATTCTTTTCGAACCTGTCGAAATTTCCGGATAGTTACATCATCCAAATTATGCAACAACCTGTTGCACAATTACGCCAGTTCCCTTTCAATTTCTGCAATAGACGGTAAACTACTCTTTAATTCTTCCGGTAATTCCTTTTCTATTTGATTTTGCCATTCTGCAACACCGATCGGATTTTGATATCCTGTCAAAGAATACTCAACAACCGTCTTATTCTTCCCTTTCACCAATAACAAACCAATCGTTGGCTTATCATCTGGATGGCATAAAATATCATTTACGATATTCTGATACATATTAAGCTGACTGATAAATCCTGGTTCAAAATCACAGGCCTTTAATTCAATCACAACATAACAACGAAGTTTCAAATGATAAAATAGCAAATCAATATAAAAATCCTGTCCTCCCACTTCCAAATGTACCTGTCTGCCTACAAACGCAAAACCCTGCCCCAGTTCCAATAGGAATTTCTGAATATGTTCTACCAATTGACGCTCAATTTCAACTTCACGTCTTGGCATATCGGTACCTAAAAAATCAAATAAATATGGATCTTTGAAAATCTGGTTTGCCATATCCGAATCAGCCGGCGGTAATGCGGCCGGAAAGTTGTTCACACTTTTCCCAGTACGCTCAAGTAATCTGTTCTGTATCTGAAAATCCAATACATTACTGCTCCAACCGTTTTCAATAGTCTTATGAGCATACCAAATTCGTTCTTCCTGTGTACTCAGTTTATCAAGCAATTTTAAATTTGTTCGCCATGGTATTTGTGCAACAACCTGCTGCACCTTTTCAAAATCAGGCCAACAGGCCGCAAATTTTCTCATATACTTGATATTTCTTGGCGAAAAACCGGACATATCTGGAAATGCTTCTTTCAAATCTTTTGACATACGGTCTATAATTTTCGCTCCCCAGCCTTCCTTTTCCTGTTTTTGCAGAATTTCTTTTCCTATGTGCCAATAAAGACAAATCATACTTGAATTCGCATTCAATACAACAGTTAGTCGCTGATGTTGAATCTCTTTTTTAATTTCTTCTATAAATTCCAAATAGGTACCACTCATGTCAGAAAGATTTGGAGCAACAGGGAAAATTACACCCTCTTTATTCTTTCCCATCCGATTTCGATTTTCCAATTTTCTCGCCTCACAATTCTCCTATTTTCTTTTTACCCGCTCCAATTTTACAACCGTTTCGCAGTGTCCCCCCTGCGGAAACATATCACACCCTCTAACCTTCTTCACCTCATACCCCCCATCCACAAGGTATCTCAGATCTCTTGCCAGGGTAGCGGAATCGCAGCTGACATAAACGACCCGTTCGGGCCGCATTTTCAGGATCGTATCCAGGCACATCTGGTCGCAGCCCTTTCTTGGGGGATCTACCACGATCACATCGGCATAGATCTGGTTCTTTTCATACTGCTTCGGCAGCACCACCTCTGCCTTTCCTACAAAGAACTCCACATTTTCCATTCCATTCAACCGGGCATTTCTTCTGGCATCTTCAATGGCCTGGGGGACAATCTCCACGCCATATACCTTTTTCGCCTTCTGGGCCAGGAACAGGGAAATAGTTCCAATGCCGCAGTACAGATCCCATACCGTTTCTTTTCCCGTAAGGCCCGCATATTCCAGGGCTGTTCCATACAGCTTTTCTGTCTGCACCGGATTAACCTGATAAAAAGACAGGGGGGAGATCTGATATGTTACATCCGAAATGGAATCTGTAATATACCCTGGACCATAGAGATTTACAATCTCTTTTCCCATGATCACATTGGTCTTTTCCTCATTGATACTGTAAGAAATGCTGGTCATTCCTGAAACAGCCGACAGCCGCTTTACCAGCTCTTCCCCGTGGGGCAGGCGCTTTCCGTTGATCACCAGACAGACCATGATCTCACTGCTCTTAAACCCTTTTCGGATCAGGGCATGGCGAACCAGCCCCTGATGGCTTTTCTCATCATAGGGCCTGATCCTATATTCCTTCATAAATGCCTTGATAATTTCCAGTATTCCCCTGTTTTCCTGTACCCCCAGCAGGCAGTCCTCATTTTCAATGATATCATGGGTGCGGCCCGCATAAAATCCGGTTATAATTTCTCCGTTTTTATTCATTCCAAAAGGAAACTGAGCCTTGTTGCGGTACCGCCAGGGCTCCTCCATTCCAATAATTGGAAACATGGGGATTTCTTCCTCTTTAAAACCGCCGATCCGCATAAGGTTATTTTTAATCTTTCGCTCTTTAAACGCCAGCTGCTCCTCATATTTCATGGCCTGGAGCTGGCAGCCCCCGCAGGGACGAGCCGCAGGGCATCTTGGCTCTGTCCGAAAAGCAGAAGGGGTGATCACCTCCATCAGACGGGCAAAACCATAGGATTTTTTCATCTTCATGGCTTTCGCCCGCACCTGGTCGCCGATGACCGTATCTTTGATAAACCAGATGTAGCCGTCAAGCTTTCCGATACCGGAGCCATCCTCGCTCATATCTTCAAGGGTAACTGTAAATTCCTGATTTTTTTCCACTTTCCTTACTCCGTTGTCTTTCTGATGTTGGTTTCTAAAAGCCTGTTGTAGCCCAGCCAGCCCTTATTCGTTCCGCCTGCTGCCAGAGCCTCAATCATTGTCTCCATCTTGGCATCTGTATTGTCTGCAAAATTCAGTGCCAGCGCTTCCAAAAGAGCCGGTTTCTTGGGAGAACCATATTCCAGCTCTCCGTGATGGGCCAGAATACAGTGTTTTAACTCAGACGCCAGTCTGGGCGGGAAATCCGGAATCTGGCGGATCCGCTCGGAAATCATCTCCGTGCCGATCATAATATGGCCCAGAAGCTGGCCGTCGTCGGTATAATCATTTTCAGGGAAACGTGACAGCTCCTGCATCTTTCCGATATCGTGGAACATGGCTGCGGTGAGAAGCAGGTCCCTGTTTAATGTCTTATAATACCCTGCATAGTAGTCGCAGAGCTTTACCACACTTAAGGTATGCTCTAAGAGTCCTCCTACGAATCCATGATGAACGGTCTTTGCTGCGGAATGGAACTGGAACGCCTTGGCAAATTCCTTATCTTCCACAAAATACCCTGACAACAGCTGATTCAGCCATGGATTCTTCACACTGCGCACAAATCCCAGCAGCTCCTCATACATCTTTCCAATCTCTTTTTTAGAAACAGGCAGATAATCCGCCTCCACATACTCTCCCTCTCTGGCTGTGCGGATCCGGCGCACATTCAACTGGTTTGCATTCTGAAACAGCGTCACATCTGCCTCAATGTGCACATAGTCCATTGCGTCAAATTCCCCTACTCCCGGAGAAGAAAGATCCCAGATCTTTGCCTCAATGGTGCCTGTCTTATCCTGAAGGATCAGATTTCCATATTCTTTTCCTGTTTTTGTAAGCTGAATCTGTTTTGTCTTGCATAAATAAATATCGGAAATATGATTTCCTTCATGGAATGTCTCAATATATCTCATTTTCATACCTCATCTCTCTTTTACTGAAAAGGGAGTCCGCTTCGTTCGGACTCCCACACCGCACTTATCTGGTTCCAACGGTTATCTCAAAGGGGATTTCTCTGTATTCGTCTTTGCCATTGCTGCGCTGTACGTTTACAATGATCTTCGTTCCTGCCTGGAGCTTTTCCACCTGGCCCTGAAATTCCTTCAGATTTGTCACCGGCATATCTCCCAGCTTTGTGAGAATATCCCCCGGCTGAAGGCCTGCATTATAAGCCGGACTGTCCATAACGGCTTCTGAAATATAGATGCCCTTAGGCATTCCCTTCTGGGCCATGGCTGCCGTGATCTCCTGTCCCAGTATACCAAAATAAGGCACAGGAAGACCGTTGCTCATAAGTTCCAAGGCCCCCTTATAATCCGATACGGACATAACGGCTGTCATGGAAGAATGATCCTCCTGCCCATAATCATCCACCGCCCAGCCGATCAGTTCTCCATCCGTATTAATAAGGAAGGTTCCCGCCTGGGAATCTGCCGCTGTATCCGTATAAAAGATCCTGGTACTTCCGTCTACCGCTTTTGTGCTGCGCACTACATAGGAAATAGCGCCGTATCCACTGGAACCGGTCACACCGGCCGGGGAACCGATGGCAACCACCAGATCTCCCTGCCTGACACCATAAGAATTTCCCAGCGGAAGCTCTTTTATGCGCTCATACTGCCTGTCCTCCAGCTCTGCGGCATTTACGCTTACAAGAGCCATATCTGCCACAGAATCCTTTTGTTTTACAGTACCCGGAAGAATGGTTCCGCCTGAAAATGATACTTCAATGGAATCCGCCGTATCTACCGCCTCATCCGGCACCAGAACAAGGATTTCTCCTCTTGTGCAGGAAATCACCACGCCTGAATACTGGCCTGTCGTTTCAATGGGATTATCAAACCAGTCCGTTTCCCTCTGAATCGAATGAACAGAGGCCACACAGCCCTCATTCTCCTCAACCAGCGTATTCAAATTTCCGTAGAGGCGGTTCAGATCATCCATAGAATACGGATACTTCTCCAACTCTGACCGCACCATGTCCTCCACCGGCTCTGTTTCCTCAGGCGTCGGAGCACACTCTGTCTGTACAGGCTGCTGCGCTTCCGGCTCATCCTTTGTAATGGTGATCGGCTCCTGCTCTGTCTCCTCCGGGCCGAAGGCTCTGTCTGCGATCGGCTTTACAGCCGAAAAGCATACCGCAGCTGCTGTTCCGAACACAACTGCGCAGACTCCTGTCATCAAAATTTTTCTCATGATCTGCCGCCCGGAAGGTGGCTGGCGGACGATCTTCTCCCTGATAAACGGTTTCTGTTTTTCCTGGCCCTCGTCCGTTCCTTTGTCTTCACGCTTATCCGCCATTTCGCTCCTCCTTACGAAGAATCTCACCTCTTATTATACGGTTCTCACGCTTAATATGCAAGTTTTTGTTCGTTCGGAATTTTCCCCTATCGTAAATATCGGGGGATGTGGTATACTTGTCCGTGTAAACAGGATATTTTGTACCACTCTCAGGAGGTTATTGATAGAAAATGAACCAAAAAGCATTAAAAACCCTGGAATATACGAAGATAATCACCCAGCTGGAAAGCCATGCGGCTTCTCCTCTGGGAAAGACCCTGTGCCGGGAGCTGTCCCCTTCCTCTGATCTGGAAGAGATCCGCACCCGCCAGGCCCAGACCACAGACGCTGTGAACCGTGTGCGTTTAAAGGGCTCCGTTTCCTTTTCCGGCCTTCGGGAAATCGGCGGTTCCTTAAAGCGTCTGGAAATCGGAAGCTCTCTTAGCATCCCTGAGCTTCTCTCTATCAGCTCGGTTCTTACCGTGGCTTCAAGAGCCAAGGCTTACGGACGCAGGGATGCAGAGGAAACCCCGGTTTTCACCCCCCGGTTTCCCGGACAGAAGCCGCCGAAGCAGGCTGAAGTGGCTGAATATGTGCCTGACTCCCTGGATCCCTTATTTCAGTCCATCGAGCCTTTAACCCCTTTAAATAATGAAATCAAACGCTGTATCCTCTCAGAAGATGAAATTGCAGATGAAGCCAGCCCCGGTCTTTCCCGGGTACGCCGTTCCATCAAGGCTGCAGCGGACCGCATCCATACCCAGTTAAATTCCATTTTAAATTCTCACCGCACCTATCTTCAGGATGCGGTGATCACCATGAGGGACGGACGCTACTGCCTCCCTGTAAAGGCTGAATATAAAAACCAGGTTTCCGGTATGGTCCACGATCAGTCTGCCACCGGCTCTACCCTTTTCATCGAACCCATGGCTATCGTGAAGCTGAACAATGAGATCCGGGAGTTGGAAATCCAGGAGCAGAAGGAAATTGAAGCTGTTTTGGCCTCTTTAAGCAATGAAGCGGCTCCCCATATAGAAGAGCTGCGCCTGAATATGGAGCTTTTGGCCCAGCTTGACTTTATCTTTGCCAAAGCTGCCCTGTCCCGCCAGTACCGGTGCAGTGCGCCTGTATTTAATGACAAAGGCCGCATTCACATCAAAGACGGACGCCACCCGCTCTTAGATCCCCAGAAAGTAGTCCCTATCAACATCTGGCTGGGAAAGAATTTTGATCTTTTGATCGTCACCGGCCCCAATACCGGAGGCAAGACCGTTTCCTTAAAAACCGTGGGACTGTTTACCCTGATGGGACAGGCCGGCCTTCATATCCCTGCATGGGAAGGCTCGGAGCTGGCTGTTTTTGACGAAGTATTCGCAGATATCGGGGACGAACAGAGCATTGAGCAGAGCCTCAGTACCTTCTCCGCCCACATGACAAATATCGTATCTATTTTACAGCAGGCAGACTCCCGTTCCCTCTGCCTCTTTGACGAGCTTGGAGCAGGAACAGATCCCACCGAGGGCGCGGCTCTTGCCATTGCTGTGCTGTCCTTCCTCCACAACATGAAGTGCCGCACCATGGCAACTACCCACTACAGCGAATTAAAGGTCTTTGCCCTCACCACTCCCGGTGTGGAAAATGCCTGCTGCGAATTCAGCGTGGAAACGCTCCAGCCCACCTACCGCCTGTTAATCGGCATTCCCGGCAAAAGTAACGCCTTTGCCATTTCCAAAAAGCTGGGCCTTCCCGATTTCATTATCGAAGATGCAAAAAGCCATCTGGAAGCCAAGGACGAATCCTTTGAAGATCTTCTTGCCAGCCTGGAAACCAGCCGCGTCACCATTGAAAAGGAGCAGGAGGAAATCCGCTCCTATAAGGAGGAGATTGCCCAGCTAAAATCCCGCCTGACCCAGAAGGAAGAACGTCTGGACGAGCGCAAGGATAAGCTGATCCGCAATGCCTCTGAGGAAGCCCAGAGGATTTTAAGAGAAGCCAAGGAGACGGCAGACCAGACCATCCGCGAGATCAACCGCCTGGCTTCTGAATCCGGCGTAGGAAAAGAACTGGAGGCTCAGAGAGCCAAACTGCGGGAGCAGATTAAAAAGACCGACGATAAGCTGGCAGTAAAGGCCAAAGGCCCCAGCCAGCCCATTTCCCCAAAGAAACTAAAAATCGGAGACGGCGTAAAGGTGCTTTCCATGAACCTGAAGGGCACCGTCAGCACCCTGCCGGATGCAAAGGGCGATCTCTTTGTCCAGATGGGCATTCTCCGTTCCAGAGTTAATATCCGTGATCTGGAGCTGATCCGTGAAGACGACATAAGCGCTACTCTTGGAGACGGTTCCTCACGCACCTACGGCGGAACGGCGGCAGACTCCAAGGCAAAGAAAACATTTTCACAAGCAAAGGGAAATGGCAGCGGAAGTGGCCAGATCCGGATGTCTAAATCATTTTCCGTGGGAACAGAGGTCAATCTCATCGGCATGACTACAGACGAGGCCGTGCCTGCCATGGAAAAATATCTGGACGATGCATATCTGGCTCATATGCCGAGTGTGCGGGTCGTTCACGGACGCGGTACGGGAGCGCTGAAAAATGCCTGTCACAAGCGGCTGCGTCAATTAAAGTATGTAAAGGATTTCCGCCTGGGTGAGTTTGGAGAAGGCGGAACCGGCGTTACCATCGTGACTTTTAAGTAATGACATAAGGAGGATTTTCACCAATGGCTGAAAAACAGAAGATTCTGATCGTAGATGATGATGCAAATATTGCAGAACTTATTTCCCTGTATTTAATGAAAGAATGTTATGAAACAATGATCGTAGGAGACGGCGAGGAAGCTCTTAAGGTATTCCCCGAATTTAAACCCAACCTGATCCTTCTTGACCTGATGCTTCCGGGCATAGACGGCTATCAGGTCTGCCGGGAGCTGCGCACCTCATCTCAGGTTCCCATCATCATGCTGTCAGCCAAAGGTGAAATCTTTGACAAGGTTCTGGGGCTGGAGCTGGGAGCAGATGACTATATGATCAAACCCTTTGATTCCAAAGAGCTGGTCGCCCGTGTAAAAGCAGTTCTCCGCCGTTATCAGGCAGCCCCTGCCGCCATTTCTACAGAACCAAAGCAGCAGGGAG